>Ga0187854_10000074_pt1:55000-145084 | contig 145084 bp, 139 predicted proteins | sample June2016WEW_6_15_FD_132445 | JGI IMG/M metagenome (GOLD analysis project Ga0187854, IMG submission 132445) | Peatland microbial communities from SPRUCE experiment site at the Marcell Experimental Forest, Minnesota, USA - June2016WEW_6_150 | ecosystem: Environmental > Terrestrial... | reverse complement strand
GATCTGTCTGCTGATAGGAGATTGATTTTTAAGATTGTGATGATACACATAAAATAAAGAACAAAAACTTCCATCACCATATGAGTAAACAAGAGACTTGCTTTTTTACATAGGAGGAAGTTAAATTAGTCGTGAGCCTGGTCGGGACTTAACCGGTCTTAAGCGGTTTAGATGGGTTTAGAAACGTTATAAAACGGAATAAGGTTTTACTACCATCGAACTTTATCGTTTCTCAATGTGAATATAGCTGCGGGGTTCAGGCCCGGTCCACAGGCTCTCCGGACGATAGATGCGATTGTCGCTCCTTTGTTCAAGAATATGAGCGAGCCATCCGGCAACTCTCCCCATGGCAAAAATCGGGGTAAAGAGAATAGATGGAATACCCAGAAGGCGGTAGACGGCGCCGGAGTAAAAATCAACATTTGGATAGATGGGTTTACCCACAGTTTCCATTTTACTGCGGAATACCTTTTCAACTTCCTGCAAAATCTCATAGTACCGAAAATCCTTCTTTTTTTCAGAAAGTTGTATAAGAAATTCTTGTATGATATTTGCCCGCGGATCTTTCGCCTTATACTCACGGTGACCCATCCCCATTACTTTCCTCTTTTGGGCAAAGGCTCTTTCCATCCAGACGGCCACATTATTTTTATCTCCGATTTCCTCGACCATTTCTATAACTCGCTGGTTTGCCCCTCCATGAAGCGAGCCATACAGCGCACCTATTGCACTCGATATGCTGCAGTAGCAGGTTGAAAGGGTTGAAGCGACAACCCGTGCCGCAAATGTGGATGCGTTAAAATCGTGTTCAGCGTGTATTAGCAGGCACTTATCCATTATTTCGCCTTCGAGGCTGTCCGGGTCGGTTCCATTGAGCATATACAGGAAATTGGCCCCATGCGAGAGGTTCATGCGTGGCGTTACATGTTCCTTTTTCCCCCGATAGCGACCGTACATGGCAACAACGCTGGCAAGCTGTGACACCTGATAAAGCGTGTCGCGGCAGTTGCAAGTGGCAGAATGTTCAATGCGATGTTTCACATACCCGCTCAAGTAGGAGACCGATGATTGTAATAATTCCATGGGATGCGCGGAGGCAGGGAAAGATCGTATCATATCCAGAACGGGTTCAACGAGGGTACGGCTTTTCCGCATCCGTTCCGAAAAATCCTTTAGTTCAGCAGCAGTCGGAAGTTGCTCATAGAGAAGCAGATAGCAAACTTCCTCATAGTTTGAGTAGGCAGCAAGATCCTCTATGGAGTAACCCCGGTAATAAAGCTTTCCATTGATGCCATCAACTTTGCAAATGCGAGTTTCGTCAGCTACTATGCCTTCGAGGCCCTTAGAATATGGTTTGCCTTCCATAACGCATTCCTCTTCGCATAATTTACACTTCACCTGATGCAGCGCTTACCCTGAAATATGTCGAGATGCTTGTAGGTGGTTGCTCTACACATTTATCATATTTTGTATAACCGCGCAGCGGTTTAGTTCTTCATCTCGCATTCAAGAGCTGCTCTTATAAAACGACCTGCAACTTGTATTTGAAGGGTTTATCGCACTCTGTCAGCATCTCTTATTGATAACAAGGAAGTAATGCGAATCCTACGCGGATATAACCTCTCACGTGATTCTCTCAGAAAAAATCTTTTTTCATCTCCACTGTTATCCGGTTACTCGCGAGCAGGCTTTTGGCCAGACCCTCAATTTTGGGAAGTTCGTATTGGAAAAAATACTGGAAGGTATACAGCTTCCCCTGATAGAAACTCATCTCCGTTCCGGTGGGATTTTTCCGCAAGGCCTTCTCTGCGGCTAAGGCCTGGAGGAGCCACTGCCAGCCGATAGTTATAATGCCGAAGAATTCCAGATAAAGCGTGGCATCCGCCAGAAAGAGGTCTATCTTTCCCTGCATGGCAAGGCTGACCAGATGCGCCGTGACCTTCTTCAGTTTATCAGCGGCCTCTTCGAGTTCCCTGGCGTAAGACTGCAACTGCGTCTCTTCTTTGGCAAGAGCGATGGTTTCTTCGATCTCCTGGATGAGCAACCTGGCGGCCTCTCCGTTCTTCATGGGCACCTTGCGACCCAGAAGGTCGAGCCCTTGAATACCTGTGGTTCCCTCGTGGATAGGATGGATGCGCGCGTCACGGTAGAGTTGTTCTATGGGAAACTCATCGCAGTATCCATACCCTCCGAGACATTGCAGTGCCTGGCTTACAGCGAGGATTCCCATCTCTGCAGGATAGCTCTTGGCCACAGGCGTGAGAATCTCCAGGAGAAGGTTGTATTTCTCTTTTTCCTTTCCTTCGAGGACCTTCTCCAGATCGACATATTTGCCGCATTGCATGAGGAGTGAAAGGGAGCCTTCGACGATGGCACGCTGGAAGAGAAGCATCCTCTTCACGTCATGGTGCTCGATGATAGGAACTTGAGGGGACGAAGGATCTTTGGCGGCGAGCGGCCGTCCCTGAGGCCGTTCCCGCGAATATTCCAGCGCTGCATAATAGGCAGCTGAGGCGATGCCGGCGGCTGCGATTCCCACTGCGATACGTGCCTCGTTCATCAACTGAAACATGTGGGAGAGCCCCCTGTTAGGCTGTCCGACGAGATAGCCCCTGCAATCATCGTTCTCGCCGAAGCTCAATTGGGTGATCGGCGCCCCGCGGTAGCCCATCTTATGGTAGATACCCGCGACGTGGACATCGTTAAAGACCAGTGCGCCATTGTCATCGGGTCGCATCTTTGGGACGATAAATAGAGAAATGCCTTTCACGCCAGCAGGAGCGCCAGCAATCCGCGCAAGAAGAAGATGCACGACGTTTTGCACACCATCATGATCCCCTGTGGAGATAAATATTTTCTGTCCCCGTATACGGTAGTAATCGTGGTCACTGGGTTCAGCAAGGGTCGTTATATCAGATAAGGAACTTCCAGCTTGGGGTTCCGTGAGGGCCATAGTCCCCTGCCAGTCGCCGGCGTACATCCTGGGGATATAGGTATTGATCAGTTCTTCAGTGCCAAAGGAATATATGAGATGGGCGGCGCCATCGGTGAGATAGGGATAGACGCTCCCCGCATAATTCGCTGCGGAGAAGATGAACATGGGGACGAATCCCAAAATCACCGGGAGCTGTTGCCCGCCCAGTTCTTGAGGGGCTGTGGCAGATATCCAGCCGCCTGAGCCGCAAATCTGCATGATCTCTTTCACCTTCGGATGAACCTTCACCCGGCCATCGGCAAATTCCGGCTGGTTCTTGTCCATTTCCTGCAAGATGGGTTTGAAGAGATCCCTGCCCAGTTTCAGGGCTGTTTCAAGGATCATGTCGAAGGCCTCGCGGCTATGATCGGCATAGCGGGGATATTTGAGAAGGGAGGATGCATCGAAGACCTCGTAGAGCAAAAATCTGAGATTTCTTTCACTAACGAATTTATCAGCCAAGATTTCCTCCTTTAACATTCCTGAGAGAGAAGATAAATTGTGATTTGCCACACAAGTCCCGCTTTTTATTGCGGAATCCTTTTTTCTATTCTACCATCAATAATTAGGTCGTCGCCAAGTCTTCGGACTTTTCTGTAGGCGAGTCTGAGGGATTCATTTATGCTCTTGATTCCAAGATCGCCGATCGCCTCAAGCCCTTTCCCTACGATCTTCGGAGCAATAATTAAGACTATTCTATCGGGCAGTTGTTCCACCAACATAGATGTGATGATGTCCGCTCCACCTTCGACGAGGACAGATGACATATTCCTCTTTCCCAGTTCCATAAGAAGCCTCATCAAATCAACACGGCGATCCTTGTCGGTGTCTACTACCAGCACCTCAATGCCGAGATCCGTAAGTCGGGCGCGTTTTTCGCGGTCCGCATTATTAGTGGTTGCGACTATAGTCTTGGCCTTGTCCTGATATTTCAGAATTCGTGCATCAGGAGATATACGCAAATGGGAGTCGACAACGATCCTGAGAGGGCTTCTGCCGCTGCTCAGGCGGACAGTCAGTTCCGGATCATCCTTCGACAAGGTGCCTGAACCAACGAGCACAGCATCATGATGACTCCTCAATGCATGAGCAAACTTTAGTGACTGCTCAGAACTGATCCAACGGGAATGTCCCGAGGCAGTGGCAATTCTTCCATCGATGCTCTGGGCGAATTTGAGGGTTACGAAGGGAATTCCCGTCCGCATAAATTTAAAGAACCTTTCATTGAGCTCTTTGCAAGATTCTTCCAGGACGCCCACAGTCGTCTTTATGCCGTGGCGTTTCAATGCTTCGATGCCCTTGCCTGTGACTGTAGGATTGGGATCAGGGGTGCCGATGACTACTCTCGCGGGTTTAGCGGCGATAACGCTTTCTATGCAGGGAGGTGTTTTCCCGTAATGAGTACAGGGTTCGAGGTTAATATAGATGGTTGCGCCCTTGGTGGGTTTGGTGACGTCATTAATCGCATTGATTTCGGCGTGATTACCCCCGAATTTCTGATGATACCCCTCTCCGATAATCTGGCCCTTCTGTACAATGACAGCACCCACCATGGGGTTGGGACTCACCCATGCCTCTCCTCTTCGGGCAAGCCTGATGGCCCGTTTCATATAAAATTCATCAGTCACGATGCGTCTTCCTCCCTGTGTTTGCTGCATCTTATATCACGCCTGTCACGGATGTAAAGGGCGAATAATAAACGAATGTTTCTGTTGTTGAGTGGGATTTAATGTGATATAGGGATGCACAATTATCGGTCATGAGATTGACTTCGGGTCAATATGCTATTCTTGGGTTTGTACGGAGGACAGGGGTGACGCCCGTCCTGGTGAAAAGGAGAAACGATTATGAAGGGTGTTGTCTTAGCAGGAGGTTTGGGCAGTCGCATGTACCCTCTTACAAAGGTCACTAATAAACATCTCCTTCCCGTTTACGATGAACCAATGATTTATTATCCCATAAAGATACTGGTGAATGCCGGTATTGATGACATCATGATTGTTACAGGCGGAAACAATGCCGGCGAATTTCTGAAGCTCCTGGGAAACGGGGCGGACTTCGGCCTCAGGCATCTCAATTATACATATCAGGAGGGAGAGGGGGGAATTGCGGCAGCCCTGAGCCTTGCGGAGTTTTTTGCCGATGAAGGAAAAATTGCTGTTGTCTTAGGGGATAATATCATTGAGAAGAATGTCAGAAAGGCGGTTGAATCTTTTAAAAAGCAGAAAGACGGGGCCCGGATTATGCTGAAAGAGGTGCCTGACCCCAAGAGGTTCGGCGTCCCTGTTTTCGAGGGCAAGCGCATCGTCTCTGTTGAAGAAAAGCCGGCAGCGCCGAAATCGCAGTATGCCGTCATCGGCATTTATATGTATGACAGGAGAGTTTTTGATTTCATCAAGACTTTGAAGCCATCACAACGAGGGGAACTGGAGATTACAGACGTCAATAATTTCTATATTAACGAAGGGAAAATGGAGTGGGATATTCTTGATGGCTGGTGGAGCGATGCGGGGACCTTTGAATCCCTGCAATATGCCGGGAATATGGTGGCGAAGACAGGGGCAAACAAAATGTGAGGGCATCGAATATGATCGAATGTGTCATGATTAAAAAGCTGAAGGTCATACCGGATGAGCGGGGCAGATTGATGGAGATCCTGCGTATAGATGATGAGATGTTTGTGAAGTTCGGCCAGGTATATATGACAACCGCCTACCCGGGAGTTGTAAAAGGATGGCATTATCATAAAAAGCAGTATGATAATATGGCCGTTGTAAAAGGCATGATGAAAATTGTTCTTTATGACGGCAGACTGGATTCTTCGACATACGGTGAGATAAACGAGTTCTTTGCGGGCGAACATGATCCTGTTCTGATTCATATCCCGCCTTTCGTTTATCACGGATTCAAATGTATTTCCCAGGAAGAAGCCGTGGTGGTTAATACGCCCACAGAGGCATACGATTACAGGGAGCCAGATGAATTCAGAGTGCATCCCCATGATAATGATATTCCTTATGAGTGGGACCGGAAAGACGGCTGATACCGATAATCAGTAGACCTTTAAAAAAGAATCAGCAGATGATTTTTGTTGCAGAGAGTGAAACGACTGAAGGCATAGGGCACGTTCTTACGAACATTAGGCGAAAGGCATTGACAAGGTTTATATGGGCGCATTTCTGCATATCTTTCTCACGTGCGTGGGTGCAGCCGTTGGGAGCTTTCTCAATGTCCTGATCTTCAGGATTCCTGAAGGGCAATCAATAGTTCTTCCATCTTCCCATTGCCCGAAGTGCGGACATGCCATAAGGGTTTACGATAACATCCCCATCGTCAGCTATCTTATTCTGCGGGGTAAATGCAGGGACTGCCATGAGAAGATCTCTTTGCAATACCCCATCGTGGAAGCTATTACGGCGCTTATGTCGCTGCTCCTATTTTTGAAATTCGGTCTGAGTTTCAAATACCTCTCTTCTTTCATATTCACCTGTGCGTTGATCGTCATCACACTTATTGACATCCGTCACCAGATAATCCCCGATGCCATCAGTCTGCCGGGGATACCGGTCTTTTTTCTGCTTGCCGTCTTCTTTATGAACCTGACTGCATGGGAATCGCTCCTCGGGATACTAATAGGTGGAGGGTGTCTTTTTGCCATTGCTTTCCTATATGAAATCATTACGAAACGAGAGGGTATGGGGGGAGGGGATATCAAACTGCTTGCCATGCTTGGCGCTTTCTTAGGCTGGAAATCACTGTTTTTTATCCTCCTTATCAGCTCCTTGCTCGGCGCCGTTGTCGGTATATCGGCTATGATTATGAAGGGGCAGGACATGAAATATGCCGTGCCGTTCGGTCCTTTCCTTTCTATTGCTGCTGTTGCCTATCTCTTTGTGGGCGCGGACGTGATGAAATTTCTCTTCTTTTACTACTGACGTTCTTGTCAAAATTTCTTGACTTAGATGTAGTATAAATATAGCTTACTAGACGGTTAGGACAATAGAAAACGGGGAAGCGAATGGTGTGACTGATAGGGGTGATTCGTAACCTGCTGCGTTTGGCTTTTGAATCCTGTTATGCAAGTAAGAGGTTGGCCGCATGGCCAACTTTTTTAGTATGGATAATAATGGTTTCTTGTCCATTCCGACTCCTTGGGATCGGGAGAATGTTGGAGAGCAGAGATTCTGCGAAAGCAGAAAATGTGAGGTTGAATGAAGCGCAAATTGCAAACATTGCTGGGAAACGCCGTTAAGGCCTGTATCGATAAAAAGTTAATAGAAGCAGAGGCTATTCCCTATATTGAAATCGATACACCGAAGGATGCCGGTCACGGTGACTATGCCTCCAATGTGGCCATGGTACTGGCATCCCGTGCGAAGGGTAAACTGCCGCCCCGCCGGATTGCAGAGATCATCTCAAAACATATCAGCAGCGGCGATGATTTGCTGGCAAGGGTCGATATCGCAGGCCCCGGTTTTATGAACTTCTTTATAAGGGAGGGCCTATGGTCTACCCTGCTTCACGATGTCGATAGACTTGGTGATCGGTATGGAGCCTCTGACTGCGGCAAAGGGAATAAAATACATTTAGAATTTGTCAGCGCCAATCCCACGGGGCCTCTTCACATAGGACATGCGAGGGGCGCTGTTGTTGGCGACGTCATTGCGAATATCCTTGAGGCATCACGGTGTTCGGTTTTTCGCGAGTATTACATTAATGATACGGGCAACCAGATGAACAACCTAGGGAAGTCTGTTCTCTTTCGTTATCTCGAGCTTCTGGGCGAGGATATAGAGTTTCCTGAAGGTTGCTATCAGGGGGACTATATCAGAGATCTAGCCAAAGAAATTATTGCAAAAGAAGGTGACGGCTACCGTAACAGAAATCAGGAAGAGACCATCCGCATGTTCACCGATTATGCTGCAAGTGAAATATTGAAGGGCATAAAGGACGATTTAAAGGCCTTCGGCGTAGTTTTTGACAATTACTTCAGTGAGAAGGATCTTTACAAAGATGATGGAGTGGCAAAGCTGCTTTCCGAACTTGAGAAGAGCAAATTCATTTACAACGATGGGGAAACGGTTTGGTTCAAGACCACCGCTTTTGGAGATGAGAAAGACAGGGTAGTCATAAGAAAGAGCGGAGAGCCCACCTACTTTGCCGCCGACATAGCATACCATCAGAATAAGTACCAGCGCAGCTTCGATAAAATTATTGATGTTTGGGGGGCCGATCATCATGGATATATTCCCCGGATGGCTGCCTGTATCGAGGCTCTTGGCCACGAAAGGGATTCGCTTAAGATTGTTCTGGTGCAGCTTGTGAATCTCTTGCGGGATGGGAAGCCTGTCCCCATGTCCACTCGGGCCGGTGAGTTCGTAACGCTGAAGGAAGTCGTAGACGAGGTAGGGAAAGACGCAGCAAGGTATAATTTCCTGATGAGACGCTCGGACAGTCACCTGGATTTCGATCTGGAACTGGCGAAGAGGCAATCCAGCGAGAATCCCGTCTACTATGTGCAGTATGCCCATGCGAGAATTTGCAGCATCATGAGAAATGCCGATGAGCGGGGATACAAAATTCCGGCATATGATGAAGTGGATTTGAGCTTCCTGACTCTTCCTGAGGAGATTAACTTAATTAAGGCAATTACCCATCTTCCTGAGGTGATTGAAGGCGCTGCGCTGTCCCTCGAGCCGCACCGTTTGACGTTTTACCTTAATGATCTTGCAGCGCTCTTCCATAGCTATTATAACAAGCACAAGATCCTTTCTGATGAAGAAGGCCTCAGCAGGGCGAGACTTTTCCTGACAAAATCAATTCTGATCGTGCTCAGCAATGCCTTAAGGATATTGGGAGTTTCAGCACCGGAAAAAATGTGAAGACAGTAGAAGAGCGAAATGCGATCCAAAAATATTCGTGTATTTGAACTGAAACTAGGTAAACGAGCGTTGATTCTATTTATCGCAGGAATGTCCTGTTTACTTTTTGTTATTTTTCTGTTCGGTGTGACAGTTGGCAAGAATATAGATACCTACCCGGAAAGGTATTCACACGGTTTTCGGGGCACGATAATGGAAAAGCTTGGCTGGTCGCCGAATAGGTCGGAGAGTGCAGCTTCCGTGGGCGAAACAGCGACGGAAAGCGCCAAGACAGGTGGGGAAGAAATTATTCCGGAAGAAAAAAAGTCGCCTGTAGCAGCAGGCGCGGTGTCGGATGAAAAGCAGCCTTCAGTTCCTGCCGCCACTCAAACGGGAATAAAGCCGCCTGGCGAGCAGGAGAAATATCAGATACAGGTTGGTTCTTTCAAGGAAAAGGAAAAAGCGGACCGGCTATGCAAAAAACTTACAGGCCTGGGATACTCCCCCAAAGTTGCAGAAATGCAGGTGGCGAAGAAGGGGAAGTGGATGCGCATAACGCTTGAGGGGTTTGAAAGTCGGGAAGATGCCCAGAAAGCGGCGGATCGTGTGGCAGGAAAAATCAAGGGACTCAAGTGTGTCGTTCTTAGAATGGGAGCGAAGAATAACTAGGATCAGCAGATATGAGCCGGTGAGTAATGTTTGAGACGCTTACGGAAAAATTGGAAGATGTATTCAAGAAACTCAAACGGAGAGGTCGCCTTGATGAAGACAACATTGTCTCCGCCTTGAGAGAGATACGCATGGCCCTTCTTGAGGCGGATGTCAATTTTAAAGTGGTAAAAGACTTCATAGATGACATCAGGTCAAGGGCTGTGGGGCAAGAGGTTCTGGACAGTATTACGCCGGGCCAACAGGTCGTGAAGATTGTCCATGACAGGCTCGTGGAGCTGTTGGGAGGGAAAAGCAGCCAGATGAGGCTTTCCAATCGCTTTCCTGCTCCGGTAATGATGGTCGGCCTTCAGGGATGCGGCAAGACTACGACAGCGGTCAAGCTTGCACAGCATCTGGTCAATCAGGGCAAAAGGGTATATCTCGTTTCGGCAGACGTATACAGGCCGGCAGCCATCGAGCAGTTACGGGTTTTAGGGGAGAAGGTTGACGGTGTGGGGATTTATGCTTCCGCAGATATTCATGATCCAGTAAGGATGTGCCTACAGGCCGTCGATGAGGCCAGGAGCAACGGCTATGAGGTGATTATCATTGATACGGCCGGCCGGCTTCATATAGACAACGAAATGATGGATGAACTCAAAAGGATAAAGGATGCAATTAATCCCGCGGAGATTCTCCTTGTCGCAGATGCCATGACAGGCCAGGATGCTGTGAATGTGGCGGGAAAATTTAATGAGCTTCTCGGCATTGATGGCGTTGTCATGACCAAGATGGATGGAGATGCGAGGGGCGGCGCAGCGCTCTCGCTGAAGGCGGTTATCGGCAAGCCTATAAAGTTCATCGGTGTCGGTGAAAAGATCGATGCTTTAGAGGTTTGTCATCCCGAACGCCTGGCTTCACGGATCTTAGGTATGGGTGATATCCTGACCTTTGTCGAAAAGGCGCAGTCTGCAGTCGATGAAAAACAGGCGCGAGAGCTCGAGAAGAAAATCAGGAAGAATGAATTTACCCTTGAAGATTTTCGGGACCAATTGAAGCAGATCAAGTCGATGGGGTCTATCGACGACATCATGGGGATGATTCCCGGGTTGGGAAAGCTCAAAGCTCTGGCGCAAGCGACACCCGATGAGAAGGAAATGATAAGAACCATGGCGATAATCGATTCCATGACAAGGAAGGAACGTTCGAACTATCTCTTAATTGATGGCCAGAGGAGAAAAAGGATAGCGAGGGGAAGCGGAACTACGGTCCAGGACGTCAACAGGCTGTTGAAAAATTATGGTGAGATGAGAAAGATTATGAAAAAGCTCACGTCAAGGGAAGGGATGAAATCGATTCGCAGGGGTAATTTACCCTTTTAATTAAATGAAAAATGGATTATAATGAAAATTCTTCCTTTATGATCAAACGTATATATAGCAAATTACAATAATTTTCAGGAGGTGATAGATAACAGGAATGGCAGTTAAGATAAGGTTGGCGCGGCTTGGTGGAAAAGGCAGGCCCTATTACAGGATTGTGGTAGCCGATTCCGAATCTCCGAGGGATGGCAGATTTCTCGAGATCCTGGGAAGCTATAATCCTCAAAAAAATCCGGCGGAGGTTGTCCTGAAAAAAGAACGTGTTGTTGATTGGCTTTCAAAAGGAGCCATACCCACTTTGACGGTTTCCCAGTTGTTTGCAAAGAAGGGAATCACGAAGTGAACGTAGCTGAAACAAATGGGGCCATGTCTTGAACTTCGAAATTGAATGCTTTGCGGTTGAAGTCTATTGCTAATGGATTTATTGAATAAGTAATCCGTGGAGGTTGTGACGATGAAAGAGTTGATCAAGTACATAGCTCAGTCTTTGGTGGATAATCCTGATTCGGTGGAAGTATCCGAGGTGCTTGGTGAGCAGACTTCTGTGATCGAACTGAGAGTTGCGAAGGAAGACCTGGGTAAGGTTATCGGCAAGCAGGGAAGAACCGCAAAAGCCATGAGGACCATTTTAAGTGCTGCATCGACGAAGCTTCGCAAGAGGGCAGTCTTAGAAATTATTGAATGAATCCGACTCAGTTCTTTGAAATTGGCAAGATCGTTAAGTCCTGCGGTCTCAATGGCCGTATGAAAGCGGTGTCGTACCTTGAGTCAAATGACAAGCTTCAAAACCTTGACGAGCTCTATATAGGACAAGGAGAAGATAAGAAGGGGCCCTTCAAATTGCAGGGCATCCGGAGCAAAGGGAAGAGTTTCTTCCTCGAAATAGAAGGCGTCGGAAATCTTCAAAGTGCGAATGCCCTTGTTGGTTGCCGGTTACTGATTCCCGCGGGGAAACTGGAAGAATTGCCCGAAGACGAATATTACTGGCGGGACATGATAGGCCTTAAAGTAGTTACGGAAGAGGGCCGCTTTTTAGGCGTGATTGAGACTATTTTCCCGACGGGCAGTAATGACGTCTACGTATGCAGCGGGGGAGAAAGGGAGGTTTTGCTGCCAGGCATTGCCGATGTGATACGAAAGATCGATATCGATCGGAGGATGATGGTTGTAAGACTGCTTGAAGGTTTATAGAAGGCCATGATCAGGTTTGACATCCTATCCGTCTTCCCCGAGATGTTTGAATCCCCGCTTAGTCACAGTATCCTGAAAAGAGCGCAGGAGAAGGGGATGGCGGAAATCCATCTCCACGACATCCGCGACTATGCCGAGGACAAGCACAGGATGACAGATGATGCCCCTTACGGAGGAGGAGGCGGCATGGTCATGAAGGTGGAACCAATCGATAGGGCCTTGGCGTCAATCGTTCCCTCAAGAGATAATGCCCTGATAGCTCTCCTGACCCCGCAGGGAGAAACCTTCAACCAGAAAATAGCGGAGGAAATGTCTCGCTATTTTCGCATTGTTCTCGTATGTGGTCACTACGAGGGTGTGGACGAAAGGGTAAGGGACCATTTGGTTGACAGAGAAATCTCGATAGGCGATTTTGTTTTGACGGGTGGGGAGCTTTCGGCTATGGTCATCGTTGACGCTGTTACCCGTCTGATCCCAGGTGTTCTGGGTAATTATGACTCCGCATCTTATGATTCGTTTTCTACCGGTTTGTTGGAGTATCCCCATTATACACGTCCCGGTAGCTACCGGGACTGGCGGGTTCCCGAGGTACTGCTTTCAGGCAATCACCGGGAAATTGAGTCATGGCGGAGGAAGGAATCGCTGAGAAGAACATATTTGAGGCGGCCGGACTTGCTGGAAAAAATAGAGCTGTCCGATGAGGACGGAAAAACACTCGAAGACATAAAGAAGAATTGTAAGTGACGCGATATGGAGGAGTTTGCGATATGAATGCTATGGAAATGCTTGAAAAAGAACAGATGAGAGGGGACATTCCCAATTTCAAGCCCGGCGATACCATCAGGGTGTACGTGAGAATTGTGGAGGGACAGAAGCAGCGAATACAGGCCTTTGAAGGCGTTGTCATCCGCAGAAAACGAGGTGATTGCCGCTCTAGTTTCACAGTGAGAAAGGTTTCTTACGGTGTAGGAGTTGAACGGACATTTCCCCTTCATTCACCGGTTGTAGATAGGATCGAAGTGGTCAATCGCGGCAAAGTGCGCCGTTCCCGGCTGTACTACTTGCGCGGTCTTAGAGGGAAAAAAGCAAGAATCAAAGAAATGGGAAAATAGGCATTAAACAAAGCCCTGTAGAGAGGAAGTTCCGCGCATCTCTAATTCAGGGATGCGGGGAACTTCCTCTTCTTTGGTCAGACCCTCAAAACCACGCTTGCAAGTTTCTAATCCCAACTATGAACAGATTCGAACGGCGAGCCCATCAACTTGGTTATAGATCGATAGCTGGCATTGATGAGGTTGGCAGAGGTCCCCTTGCGGGTCCCGTTGTTGCCGCCGCCGTGATACTCCCCCCCGATTATAAGAACAGGGATATCAAAGATTCGAAGCAGCTTCCGGCTAAGAAGAGAGACAGCCTTTCCGAAATCATAAGGCAAGACGCCCTTTCCATTGGTCTCGGTGTTGTCGAGGCTTCGTTTATTGACGAAGTGAATATCTTTCAGGCGACACTGGTGGCCATGAAGGAGGCCACATTGAATCTTTCCCTAACGCCTGACTATCTGCTCATTGACGGATTACATCGCATTTTTGTCTCCATACCCCAGGAAACCATTGTCAAAGGCGACACGCGGAGCGTCTCTGTAGCTTCTGCCTCCATCATTGCCAAAGTCTACAGAGACAGGATCATGGAGATCTACGATCGCCAGTTCCCCCAGTATAATTTTTTCAGGAACAAAGGCTATGCTACAGAGGAACATAGAGAAGCGATCAAGAAGTATGGACATTGCAAGATTCATAGAAGGTCTTTCGTAGTTAAAGACAAGAGTCTCCTTCACGTAAATGCCGAAATGGAATTTTGAAAACATTTTGCAGCACCGGGAATGATAACGAAGGGTTCTGACAGGATGCGGACCGGCAAGAAGGGAGAGGATATCGCTGTTGCCCATTTGAAATGGTAAAGGCTATCGGATCGTCGAACGCAATTACAGGTGCCCTTTGGGAGAGATTGACATCGTGGCAAAAGACGGGGATGTGATTGTCTTTGTGGAAGTTGAGAGCAGGAAATCGGAAGAGTTTGGTGATCCCCAGCGTGCCGTAGGATTGGAAAAGCAGAAGGAGATTTCAAAAATTTACCTCACGTATTTGAAAGAGAAACACCTCTATCCCTGCAACGCGAGATTCGACGTCGTGGCGATCAAGATGCTGCCTGACGGGAGCACTGCAGAGCTTACACAAAATACGTTCGAACTTGCCGTTTAATTCCACCCCATATTTAATTCAGTGTATACCTTGCGCTTTGAGACTCGCTTCTCGAAGCTTACCTCTTAAAGGTAGGGGACCACGAGGTCCTTTACGTACCGTGCAATGGCAATACACGAGGTCAGCCCGGGAGATTCAATGCCGATGAGATTTATCAGTCCGGGATATCCTATATCGCGCTCATCCTTGATGATGAAGTCGCGGTAGGCTTCACCAGGGCCCTGCAATTTCGGACGGATGCCACACATGTCCGGATGGAGGTATTCCGGTTTGAACCCCGGCAGGTAATTTATGATGGATTGATAAAACGCTTCCCTTCCTCCTTCATCTATGCTGTATTCGATTTCATCTGTGTACTGGCTGTCCGGGCCGAACTTGACACGTTTGCTCAGATCCAGCGTGGCATGGATGCCGAGGCTTTCCGTATTTTCCGGGGGTACGGGATAAACTAAATGATTCAGTTTCGGAGCAGGGGAGGCAAAAAAATAATTTCCCTTGCAGTATTTCAGGCGGTATCCATACCGTTCGATGTCAATGCCGGCCATAGCGGCGATACTGTCGGAATAGAGACCGGCGCTATTGATTATGACCCTTGCTTGAAATCGGTATTCTCCCCCGTTTGTTTCCAGTTCATAGATGCCATCTTTGGCATGTATGGCCGTCACTTTCGATCGGATGGCGATCACGGCGCCGTTCATTTCGGCATTTATGCAGAAAGAGCGCATCAGGCTGTGGCTATCGATGATCCCGGTGGACGGGGAATAGATCGCCGCCTTTGCGCTGACCTCCGGTTCGAGGGTCAACGCTTGCTTCTTCCCCAACAGAGTGAGATCGGATACGCCATTTTCCTCGGCGTGCTTCTTTATGTTCTCGAGCTGTTCACATTCTTCGTTGTTGATAGCGACAATCAGTTTGCCGATGCGCTTATGAGGAATGTTTCTTTCCCTGCATAGATCATAGAGGAGGCGGTTTCCCTCTGTACACAAGGTAGCTTTCAGGAAACCGTGGGGATAGTAAATACCGGCGTGTATGACCTCACTGTTGCGGCTGCTTGTCTCCTGGCCGAAGCCGTCGTTTTTTTCAATAAGCAATACCCGCTTATACTTTACCGAAAGCTCTTCTGCAATGGACAGGCCTACTACTCCGGCGCCGATGATAGTAATATTGAAGGAGTCGATGGGGGTCATTGACTTTAAGAATGGGTTAATGCCGGTTTACCGGTGGGATAGACATTGAAGCCTATATCAAAGCATCGCTTGTGGTCAATGATGTTCCTCCCGTCAAAGATAGAGGCCGGTTTGGTCATGGTATCATATATTTTCTGAAAGTCGAGATTCCTGTACACGTCCCACTCTGTCAGTATCGCGATAGCGTGGCATCCCTCGGCTGCCTGGTAGGGATCTTCAACGAAGCTAACTTTCCCTTCCATGTCTGTCAGGTCCGCCTTTGCGTTTCTCAGTGCTTTCGGGTCGGTAATGACGATCTCCGCCTTCTCTTCAAGCAGCCTTCTCGTAATGTAAATGGCAGGGCTTTCTCTTGTGTCACCTGTGTTTGCTTTGAATGCAAAACCGAAAAGGCATATCTTCTTATCGGTAAGGGTATTGAACATGGCAGTCAGCATATTCAGTGTGAAGCGCTCCTGCTGATACTGGTTTATTCTGACGACACTTTCCCAGTAATCGGCGACGTCATCAAGACCATAGTGCCGGCAGAGATAGACCAGGTTAAGGATGTCCTTCTTGAAGCAGGAACCGCCGAAGCCTACACTGGCACTGAGGTACTTGCTGCCGATCCGGCTGTCCATACCGACGGCCTTTGATACTTCGGTGATATCGGCGTCCGTCTTCTCGCAGAGCGCCGAGATGGCATTGATGGATGATATTCTCTGCGCCAGAAAGGCGTTCGATACAATCTTGGAAAGTTCACTGCTCCAAATATTGGAAGTGACAATTTTTTCCCGGGGTACCCAGTTGGCATATATCTCTAGAAGGGCCTCCCTGGCTGCCAATCCGCTTTTTGTATCCTGGCATCCTATGAGGATGCGATCAGGATTTTCGAGATCCCTTATAGCCGAACCTTCGGCCAGAAATTCAGGGTTGGAAAGGACATCGAAAGAAACAGAGTTTTTCGTATAATTCAGTATTTTTTCCATAGCCAGAGCGGTTTTTACGGGAAGGGTGCTCTTTTCTATGACTATCTTTGATGATACGGAATACTGGAGTATCTGTCTGGCCGTTTTTTCCCAGTACTGGAGGTCTGCCGCCATGCCTGCCCCCGCTCCGAATGTCTTGGTTGGCGTATTTACACTGACGAAGATGATGTCGTTGTCCCTGATGCCGCCTTCGATATCGGTACTGAAAAAGAGGTTCCTGCCTCTCGTTGCCTTAACTATTTCGCCAAGTCCCGGTTCATAAATGGGGATGTTGTCGGAGTTCCATTCCGCAATGCGGATCGGATTGATGTCGACGACTGTGACCCTGTACTGGGGGCATTTATATGCTATCATAGCCATTGTTGGACCGCCTACGTATCCAGCGCCGATACACAGGATATTTTTTTTGAATTTCATGGGAACCTCTAATCTTTAGATTGCTTTGCGAAAATATTCAATTGTCCGTTCCAGGCCTTTCTCCAAATTCACATGCGGTTGCCAGCCCAGTATTTTCCTAGCTAACGAAATGTCGGGGTTGCGCTGCATGGGGTCATCTTGGGGCAGGGGCCTATGAACAATCTTCGAGTGGTTTCCCGTCATGCCTATTACGGTCTTCGCTAAATCCATGATTCTGAATTCGTACGGGTTGCCCAGATTTACGGGACCGAGAAAACTATCGTCGCTTTCCATCATCAAGATCAGACCATCTACCATATCATCAACGTAGCAGAACGATCTGGTCTGAGAGCCATCGCCATATACCGTGATGTCTTCGCCTTTCAATGCCTGTACCACAAAATTGCTGACTACGCGTCCGTCATTCAAAGCCATCCGTGGACCATAGGTATTGAATATTCTGACAATCTTCACTCGAACATCGTTCTGGCGGTGGTAATCCATCATAAGGCATTCTGCCGCTCTTTTCCCCTCGTCGTAGCAGCTTCTCGGTCCTATAGGGTTGACCCTTCCCCAGTATCCTTCCTTCTGGGGATGCACGTCCGGGTCTCCGTATACCTCTGAGGTCGATGCCTGGAGAATCTTCGCATTGAGACGCTTTGCCATGCCGAGGGCATTGATTGTTCCCATCACATTGGTTTTAATCGTCTTAATAGGGTTGTACTGGTAGTGCACGGGTGAAGCCGGGCAGGCGAGGTTATAGACTTGATCCATCTCGAGGAATATCGGGTTGATGATGTCGTGTCTGATTAATTCAAAACGAGGGTTTGCAAGGAGATGTATTATATTGTCCTTGCTCCCAGTAAAAAAATTATCCAGGCACAGGACCTCGTTGCCCTGCTCGATGAGTCTATCGCAGAGGTGAGAACCTAAGAATCCTGCACCGCCTGTAATCAGTATGCGCTTCATGTCGTTTATGATGGGGATATTTCAATATCTCCGGGATGTTTGTTCAGAATCCATTTCTCCCGCTCTTCACAGCAGCTAGGATTTTTTGTTTTGATGGTTTTTTTCTGTCAGGTTTGGTATTAAACGTAAACCGTTTCGATATGTCAATAAGAAAACGTGCTCAGGGCCATTTAAATTGTTCATTGTGTCTGATTTAATTTTACTTCCATATGGGCAATAACATCAAAAAAGGCGCACTTTACATCGTGGCAACCCCTATTGGGAACCTCGAGGATATAACCCTCCGGGCCATACGGGTACTCAAGGAAGTGGAGATTATAGCGGCCGAGGATACGAGAAGGACAAGAAAACTCTTGGGAGCTTATCAGATTAGCACCCCCATGACGAGTCTCTACGATCATATTGAGGATAGGAAGAGCAGCGTTCTGATTTCTAAAATGAATGAGGGCATGGATGTGGCAGTAGTATCAGATGCCGGAACACCGGGCATATCTGATCCCGGGTATGTTCTTGTCACTAAGGCAATTGCCGAGGGAATTGAAGTTGTTCCTATTCCCGGGGTGTCTGCTGTAGTCACGGCACTCTCCGTATCCGGTCTGCCGACGGATGTTTTTGCTTTTTACGGCTTTTTGCCGTCAAGATCCGGCAAAAGAAAGCAGTTTTTGTCCACTATCATCGACGAAGCGAAGACCCTGGTGTTCTATGAATCCCCTAAGAGACTCATAGAGTCACTTCATGATATTGGAGAAGTCCTCGGAAACCGGAAGGTTGTCGTATTGAGGGAAATGACGAAAGTCTTTGAAGAAATCGTGCGGGGACTGGTGGGAGAAGTGATCAATCAGCTGCAGGGAAGGGTTGTCAAAGGTGAAGTGACGCTGGTCATAGGGGGAAGGGAAAAGATTTCTTATTCGTTTTCCGATGATGAAATTTTGGCGAAATTTGAAGAGTTATGGAGGATCTCCGGCTCCTCGCGGCGAGACATCATCGAAAAACTTGCCAGAGAATTGGGAATCCCCAAAAAAAGAGTCTACCGACTGGTGGCGAACCATATTTGATAGAGATGAAGCGGTCCCACTATTTCCTTGAACAGTTCCCGCAGGTATGATAACTCACTAACATTCTGGCCTATATAAGGCAGCATGATCTTTTTAGAAAAGCCATGAAGTGAGTTAAATGGTGCGGGCTTCGTAAAGAGTGTGAGCGATAAAGCTGGCACGGTGGAAGTGCTCACTGCCGCCCAGCCCATGGAATTTTTATACAAAGTTGCGAAGGTTCGAATACCGTATGCAAGATGGGAGTGTATATGGATGCAATATCCAAACATTTGGTTGGGGTGTTACGGGAAGGCAGTAAGGAAAACGTTCCAGATGCGAGAACTGAAGCTGTCCTTGTGGATGGCCGTTTATTGAAGCCAGATGACAAGGTTCACGACCTCGTTGATGTTATAGATGATAACGCCGGCGCTGAAACCAAACAGGAACGAGAAATCATTGTCATTGATGGTCGGGTATATGAAAGGGTATCGAAACAGGGCGATGAAGCCCATGATCTCGTGGACGCTGTTGAACAGGGTTCCGGCGGACATGTTCATGATCCGGGTCTGAATGATGAAATAATGAAAAGGGTCAGTGAAATTGCTGAAAGGATTGCGAAAGAACTAGTTCCTGAGATTGCAGAGAGGGTTATCAGGGAAGAGATTAACAAGTTAAAGAGATGAATCGGCTTATTATTGTATTAGTATTTGCAGCTTGTACTTTCCTTTTAACCCCTGAGGGATTTTCACAGGATGATGGCAATGTCTGGACGGTAGAGACAGAGGGTACGGGACTCATAACAAACAATGATTTAGCCAGTGCACGAAATAATGCCATCAATGATGCCTTGCGAAACGCTGTAGAACAGGCAGTGGCAAAGTTGATTCCTCCCCAGACGCTTGATAAGAGATCTCAGGCGATCAGAAACAGGATATATGCAAAGAGTGACCAATATATCCACGATTACAAAATTAGCAGCGAGAGACAAGTCCAAAAGGTCTATGCGGTTAATGTCAGATCAGCGGTATTTATAGATAGTATAAGAGATGATCTTCAGACCCTCGGACTTCTCAAGATGGAAAAGAATAGTGTTCCGTCAACAGAGGTGGCGGTTACGGTAAAAGGACTGACGAGCTGCGCCGACTATATAAGCGCCAAAGAACTGCTGAAGACAAAGGTTAAGGGCGTCAGGAATGTTTATCAGCGCCAGATCTCTTGGGGTACGGCTAGGCTGGCCTTGGATTTTCAAGGAACCGTCCAGTCATTCCCGGATGAACTGACAAAGACGGGGCATTTTTCCCTTATAATTGGTCTCATAGATCAGGATTATTTTGAGGTCACTTTCTTGAAATAGAAATGAGGCTGATGTGGTCCCATCCATGGAGGCCCTGAGCGTATTAGAGTGAGGCTTAGATATTGATGGGTAGGTTCAATCGAATACTTGTGATGATAAGCGCACTAATCGTCGTGCAGGGCTGCGCAGGGAAACAACCTTACAGTGTGAATCCCGATTACAGTAAGAAAGGCACAAGACTTATTGCCATATTGCCTGTGAATATCAAATCAGGTGATGCTAGAGTCGGCCAAATGCTGAGGGAAATGGTTCTTCATGAACTTTATTTCAAAGGCTATCCTAAAGTTCCGTTACAGAGCATAGATGAAAAACTCGCCAAGATATATAAGGGCAATATGGATTTCAAGAGAGAGAATATACCTCCTAAGGCTATAGGAGATCTGCTCGGTGTCGATGCTGTCCTGTATGCTTTTTTAGAAGAGTGTTCCACTGACTTTTCATTTGTTTACGCGCTGACACGCGTTTCTGTGTTCTTCGAACTACGAAGTGCAAAGACGGGGGAAACGCTCTGGAGTTACCGCAATAGAACCGTTAAGAGAATTTACGGAATTTCACGGGAAGAGCTTGAGATGGAATCTTGCCAGGTCTATGAACCGGCTATGCAGGAAGTCGTAGATAAAGCCATGCGGACTCTCCCCGACGGTCCTGATTCAGCAGGATGACGGACGCTCTGCAGCCTCTTGGGAATGGATAAAGTCGAGAAAAGCTCTCTATGATTTTTCCCGGACCCAGGTTTCTGGGTATGTATGTTTGACTATGAATAAGGAGACGCAGATGAAAAAAATAATATCTATTTTGTTAGTAATGTCATTTGTGTTGATTGGTTCTCAAGTGATGGCGGCAAAGAGGATTATGGAGCTGAAGATTGGCAGAGGTGAGGCCAGAGTCAACGTTATGGAGGGATCGGCCCAGATTCTTCAGGCCGGAAAGAAGACATGGCATACTTTGAATTTGGGAGAGACTCTCAGGGGCGGCGACGAAGTTAATACGGGACCGAAAGCAAGACTGGAGCTAATCTTGCCAGACTATTCTGCCGTTCGTTTTGCCGGCAGCTCCCATTTTAAGGTTCTTCAAGTTGAAGCCGGTGGCGATGCTGCACCGAGGAATATGAAGTTTCATATAGCCATTGGAAGGACCTGGGCCAATGTCAGCAAGGCGGTAGGGAAGAAGGGACAGTTTGAACTGAGGTCCGAAAATGCCGTAGCCGGTGTCAGGGGTACTATTTATCGTATGAATGTGGAGAAAGACAAGTCGGCCCTGGTGAGGGTGTATGATGGGACGGTGCACGTATCAGGAGGCGGTCCGGCCATGGAGCCGCCGAAGATGATCGGTCCTCCCCAAAAAATCGCGGGTCCCACTCCGATTCCCGGTCCGAAGAAAGTTAAAATGGAGGAATGGGTCTTTATTATTAAATCTATGCAGCAGGTTAACATTGCCGCTGATGGAACTGCGGAAAAACCGCGAGACTTTACTGAAAAGGAAGATCGCGACGAGTGGGTGGACTGGAATAAGGCGAGAGACCAGGAATTGGGATCGGACTAAGAGCATATAATAAATCCTAAAGTGCAAAACGGATATAGCAACCAATGAATGTGCCCAATCTATTGACACTGGTGAGGATACTTCTCGTGCCCATTACGGTGATCTTTCTCATGCAGGGGGCGTTTTCGAAGGCACTCATATTGTTGGTTATTTCAGGGATTACAGATGCCCTTGATGGCTTTTTTGCCCGCATATTGAACCAGCAGACAGTGCTCGGTTCATATCTGGATCCGATAGCCGATAAGACCCTCTTCGCAAGCTGTTTTGTGACTCTATCTATAAAAGGAGTAATTCCGGGATGGTTTACAGTTATCGTCATTAGCAGGGATTTTATCATCCTTGTTGGCATTGCCATACTGTCAATCATGTCCATCCCGTATGAGATCCGCCCCTCGTTCATCGGCAAGCTGACAACAACCCTGCAATTGCTCACTCTGGTGTTTTTTCTCGTCTCCCGTATTCTTCCGGGAACGATCGATTATGCATGGCTTATGATTTTGCAGTGGGCCACAATAGCGTTCACCGTAATTTCCGGGCTGAATTATATGTTCAGGGGCATTAAACTAAACAGTCACGCGGCTTAGATGTGTATAAGGCATACCTTCAATAATACGTAAATCGCAATATTTGCTTGACATAACGCAGTTTTACTGTTAAAAACCACTCCCTTCTTTTGGAGAGCCCTGATGTAGGCACGTAGCTCAGGGGGAGAGCGCCATCCTGACGCGGTGGATGTCCAGGGTTCAAATCCCTGCGTGCCTACCATTTTTATCAGTTAAAAATAAAAACTAAATGTGACTATTTAATTGTTGGTGAGGGCATCAGCAGGGGATATGCGGTGATGCCCTTTCTTATAGAAGCAAAATTGGCAGCGTCTCAAATTGGTTTAAAGCTTAAGATTTCGGATTTTGGTCTATGAATGAAATAAGGATTGTATTACCGGATGGTTCTGTCAGTCAGTGTAATCAAGGTATAACGATTAGAGAGATTATTGCATCTTGGAAGAAGGAAATGCTTCCTTCAATAGTTGCGGCGAAGCTGAATAATAAACCTGTTGATTTAAGCCATCCGATCGGAGAACCCGCCACGATTTCGTTAATCAATATTGAAGCAAAGGAAGGTCTGGAAATTCTGCGCCACAGCATATCGCATGTCATGGCACAGGCGGTAAAGGATTTATTTGACGGGGTTCAGATTACTATTGGACCCTCTATCGAAGAAGGTTTTTACTATGACTTTGATTATGGAGAGAACTTTGCTCCTGAAGACCTCGCAAAAATTGAAGAGCGCATGCGGGAGATCATAGACGCTGACTATCCTTTCGTTCGCGAGGAGATGTCGAGGCAAGAGGCTATCTCTTTCTTTAGAGGAAAGGGTGAGACGTATAAAGTCGAGCTTCTCAATGAACTCCCGGAGGATGTAATAACAATAAGTTTGTACAGTCAAGGGGGGTATGTAGATCTATGTCGCGGACCCCACATCCCATCTACGGGGATGATCAGGGCATTTAAGTTGTTAAATGTGGCGGGGGCATACTGGCGCGGCGACGAGAGAAATAAGATGCTCCAGCGCATATATGGGACAGGTTTTGCGACGGAAAAAGCACTTGTGGAATATCTGCATATTGTTGAGGAGGCGAAGAAAAGGGATCACCGAAAACTGGGAAGAGAATTAGACCTGTTCCAGATGAATGATGAAGCGGGTCCCGGTCTCATCATCTTTCACCCTAAAGGAACCAGACTTAGAAACATTATCGAGGACTGGGAGAAGAAAGAGCACCTGAAACGGGGTTATGAAATGGTCATGGGACCCCAGTTACTAAAAGCCGATCTGTGGAAAAGATCCGGGCACTTCGACCATTACAGGGAAAACATGTATTTCACGGAGGTGGAAAATCAGACCTATGGTATAAAGCCCATGAACTGTCTCGCGCACATGCTGATATATAAATCGAAAATTCGCAGCTACCGTGACCTGCCGCTCCGGTATTTCGAACTCGGTACGGTTCACAGACATGAAAAAACAGGGGTTCTGCACGGCCTCATGAGAGTGCGCCAGTTTACCCAGGATGACGCACATATCCTGTGCACACCGGACCAATTAAATGGTGAAATCACCGCCATTGCAGATTTCGTAAGCTATGCGATGAAAGTTTTCGGTTTTGACTACGACGTGGAGCTCAGCACGAGGCCGGAAAAATCTATAGGCTCAGATGAGGAATGGGAAATGGCAACAGCGGCATTGGAGGGAGCCCTTAAAATAAACAAGATTGAATATGAAGTTAATGAAGGAGATGGCGCCTTTTATGGCCCCAAGATCGATTTCAAGTTAAAAGATGCCCTGAAGAGGAAGTGGCAATGTGCGACGATTCAGTGCGATTTTACACTTCCGGATCGATTTGATCTCAGCTACATCGGTGCAGACGGAGAAAAGCATCGACCTGTAATGTTGCACAGGGTGATATTAGGTGCAATAGAGCGGTTTATGGGCGTGTTGATTGAACATTATGCCGGCGCCTTTCCAGTCTGGCTCTCACCGGTCCAGGCAGTGCTGATGACTGTTACGGATAAGCATATCCCTTATGGTGAAAAGGTTTACATTGAGCTAATTGAAGCGGGAATTCGAGTGGAGAGGGACTTCAGGAATGAGAAACTGGGCTATAAGATCAGAGAAGCACAGATGCAGAAAGTACCCTTTATGCTCGTAATAGGTGATAGGGAGATGGAATCAAATAGGGTTTCGCCTCGCGAGCGAAGCGGTAAAGACCTTGGCGCCACCGGCGTTAATGAGTTTATTGAATTGGTAAGGGGAAAATCTGCGCAGTACCAGTAGATGGTATAAGAAGGGAATTGAACGCGGAAATCACCTTTAATACAATCGTAAGAGCCGAAAGTTCGGAACGTCTGGATTCTTTGACATTAGAAAGTATTTAGGATATTGATATTCGACTTTAATATTATCCAGGAGGTGTCGCATAGCTAAAGATTTGAACATAAATGAAGAGATCAAGGCAGCTGACGTCAGAGTAATTGATGAAGGCAAACAGCTGGGAATTATGTCTCTGATGGAGGCACTGGAGGTGGCCGCCAAGGCAGGACTGGATTTGGTTGAAGTCGCACCCAATTCTTCGCCGCCAGTGTGCCGGATCATGGATTATGGAAAATTCAGATACCAGCAAAGCAAGAAACAACAGGTCGCGAAGAAAAGTCAGAGCACCATTCAGGTAAAAGAAATAAGGATAAGACCGAAGACCGACGAACATGACCTGCAGGTAAAGATTAAGCATATTAAGAAATTTCTCGGCCAGAACGACAAGGTGAAGATAACCATGATGTTCAGGGGGCGTGAAATGGCTTATACCGATCTGGGCAGAAAGATTATGGGGGACGTGCAAAGGGCGCTGGCAGATGTGAGCGTTGTTGATCAGCATCCTAAGCTGGAGGGCAGAAATATGATTATGATGGTATCTCCCAAGAAATAGGGATTTACAAGGAACTTGATTCTGAAACCGAAATCCTAAACAATATTGAAATCAGATTGTGAGGAATCTCTAGAATCCGGGCAGTCGTATTTTGACTTTGTCTAGGATTTAGAAATTAGAAATTATAATTTTTCATACAAAAGGGGTGATTTAATGCCAAAGATAAAAACACACAGGGGTGCGGCCAAACGGTTTAGCCTGACAGGAACTGGCAAGGTAAAGAGGAGTAAGGCATACGGCAGCCACATTCTCACAAAAAAAACGACTAAGAGAAAGAGGAATTTGCGGAAGTCTGCTATTCTTGACAAAAGGGACACACGTGGAATTAAGATGTTAATTCCCTATATGTAGGCAAGAGAATACGACATTTAAATAAAACATTTTCTGTATTGATCGTAGAATCCAATAGTTATTTGGATAAGAAACTGGGAGATAGAGAGATATGCCGAGAGTAAAAAGAAGTATCACCGCTAAGAAAAAAAGACGAAAAATCCTGAAAATGGCGAAGGGCTATTTTGGTGCGCGAAGCCGTTTGTTGAAGACGGCGATGGAAGCCGTTGAAAGGGCGATGAAGTACGCCTACAGGGATAGAAGAACGCGGAAGAGAGATTTTAGAAAACTGTGGATTGCGAGGATAAATGCAGCTGCGCGAATTAATGAAATATCATATAGCCGGTTAGTATACGGCATGAAGAAAGCAGGCGTGGAAATTGATAGAAAAATCCTGGCCGAGCTTGCCGTTCATGACCCGCGAGGATTTTCTGAGATAGTCAGTATCGCAAAAGGTAAACTGGCGGCATGCTGAAAGAACTTGAGGAGCTTCAAAGGCAGGCAGAATCCGAGTTAAGGAAGTCAAATACCGAAGAGGAACTCCGCGCAGTAAAAACCAAGTATTTGGGCAGAAAGGGTATACTAACAAAGCTTCTCCGAGGCTTAGGAAATATAGAACCGGAAGTAAGGCCGCAAGTTGGGAATCGCTGTAATGAAATCAAAGTTGCGCTAACTGTCGCAATAGAGAATGCTCTTAAAGCTCGAACCGCCCTCAAGAAGGGGGGGGAGCTCCTCCGCGATAGAATCGATGTGACACTCCCAGGCAGAAAAGTTCGTTTTGGCAAGGAACATCCCGTAGCCTTGGTTTGTGAGGATATTTGCGATATATTTGCTGGACTCGGGTTCTCAGTCGTCCAGGGCCCGGAAATTGAGCTGGACTATTACAACTTTGAGGCTTTGAATATTCCTAAAGACCATCCTGCGCGGGACATGCAAGATACATTCTATGTGGAAGATAACATCGTGCTGCGTACTCATACCTCGCCTGTCCAAATAAGAGTTATGGAAAAGCAGCGACCACCAGTCAGAATTCTTTCACCCGGAAGGGTATATCGACCCGATTCCGACATCTCTCATACTCCCATGTTTCATCAGATTGAAGGTCTCTTAGTTGATAAAGGCATCACCTTCGGAGATTTGAAAGGTGTTCTTACGTTATTTCTTAAACAGATGTTTGGTGGGGATACGGCGCTCAGATTTCGTCCCAGTTTCTTTCCTTTTACCGAGCCGAGTGCTGAGGTCGATATAAAGTGCGTCATGTGCAGAGGTACTGGTTGTCGAGTTTGTTCTCAGAGCGGCTGGCTCGAAATACTCGGTTCCGGGATGGTTGATCCGGAGGTCTTCAAGAATGTAAATTACGACCCAGAGGAATTCTCCGGCTTCGCTTTTGGCTTGGGTCTTGAAAGAATTGCGATGTTGAAGTACGGAATATCAGATATCCGGCTGTTCTTCGAGAATGACTGGAGGTTTCTGGAACAATTCTGATATTAAGGGTCTTAATTACTAAGAGCAAGAACTGCAATTTTTCTTCAAACAATTATGAAAAAAGGTCGAGTTGGATAAAAACACGACTTCGAATAATGAAATCCTAAACAAGCATGAATGTAGAAGACCACATTATCGAATTAGTAAATTTAGTATATCGATATTTGAATTTGTTCAGAATATCCATAATTCGTAGTTCGAATATAAGATGCGCCTCATGAATTTTAAATAATCCCGGCTAAGATTTAGGATTTGCATTTATGCTAGTAAGTCTCAGATGGCTTAGAGATTATGTCGATATAAGGATTACGCTTGGAGAACTTATCGACCGTTTGACAATGGCTGGTCTTGAAGTTGAAGAGATAAAGGAGATCGGTCCTGCATTTACCAATGTAGTTGTCGCAAAGCTCCTTTCTGTAAAGCCCCATCCTGAAACAGACAAATATTTCTTCTGCGAAGTGGCTGCAGGTGAGGGCGCTTATCCTGTAGTCTGTGGTGCGCGCAACATCAAGGCAGGTGATGTGGTTCCCCTAGCAAGAATCGGAGCAACATTACCGGGCGGCTACACAATCAAGAGTTCCAAAATCAGAGGCGCCATATCGGAAGGGATGCTCTGTTCCGAACAAGAGCTGGGCATAGGTGATGATGCGTCGGGGATAATGATTCTTCCTGGCGACCTCACTATAGGCCTTGACTTGGCAGAAGCATTAGATCTCAAGGACATGGTCCTCGATATAGGGATTACTCCCAACAGGTCTGACTGTTTAAGCATCATAGGAATTGCCCGCGAAATTGTTGCTATCACAGGGTCCATGCTTAAGTACCCGGATACTGCCGTTTCCGAAGATGAGCAGGATATAAGAAGTATCACATCGGTTGATATACTTGATCCTGATTTGTGCCCCCGCTATAGCGCCAGAATTATAAAGGACATTACCATAAAATCTTCCCCGCTCTGGATGCGCCGGAGACTTGAAGCAGTAGGCTTGCGTGCGATTAACAATATCGTTGATGTCACCAATTATGTGATGATGGAATTGGGGCAACCGCTTCATGCATTTGATTTCCGGTTTCTTGAAGAGGGACGCATTGTGGTCAGAAGATCCCACGGAGGAGAAACATTCACCTCTCTGGATGAGAAGGAACGCATTCTGGAAACGGATACGCTGATGATCTGTGATGGCAAGAAGCCCGTAGCTATTGGCGGCATAATGGGCGGTCTTAATTCTGAAGTCAAAGAAGATACGGAAATGATACTTCTGGAAAGCGCCTATTTTACTCCCACCTCCATTAGAAAATCGGTGAAGTCGCTGGGGATGAGTACGGATGCCGCATTCAGGTTCGGTCGCGGCATAGATCCCGAAGGTGTGATCAGGGCTCTAAATAGAGCGGCTCGAATTATGGCTGAAATTTCCGGTGGGCGGGTTTGTGGAGGCTACATTGACCGATATCCCCAAAAGGTTGAATCGGCCGGGAATATAGTGCTCCGCAGAGAAAGGGTCAATGAAATACTGAGTACAGACATTGATGCCCCGGAAATCGTTAAAATACTGGAAAGTTTGGAGATGACGATTAGCGCAGAAAAGGACGGCGTCTACCGGGTAACTCCGCCCACGTATAGGGTGGATATTGCAAGGGAGATAGATCTTATCGAAGAGGTAGCCAGACTGTACGGCTATGACCGTATTCCTGCGACGTTGCCTCCCGTGCCTGTCACGGCTGTAACGAGGGATCACCAGCAGATCGTCGCCGATAGAATACGGAACCTCATGAGGGGATCGGGTTACTCCGAGATAATTACGTACAGTTTTATTTCCCCTGAATCGGTAAAGCGTCTGGGAATCAGAGAGGATGACGATCTCCGGAATATGGTCAAAATAAGGAATCCTCTAACGGACGATCAATCAGTGATGCGGACTACGCTTGTGAGCAGCCTGCTGGAGACAATGAAAAAAAATGCCCATAACGGATGTCTTGATCTCAAGATATTTGAGATCGGCACGGTCTTTTTTCGCCGAAAGGAAGGAGAACTTCCCATTGAGAAGAGAAGGATGGGCTGTCTCATCACAGGCATGTTTTACGGTGACCTATGGTGTTCAACAATAGATGCGGATTTTTATGACTTAAAGGGCTGTATAGAGAACATATTTGATGGTCTCAAGATTGCGGGTCTGGAATTCAGGTCTGATTACGGGGAAGCCTTCCTCCATCCGGGCAAGTCATGTGGGATATATAATAAAGACCGGTCTATCGGATTTTTAGGGGAAGTGCATCCGGATACTCTTCTGAATATGGATTTGAAGAATCGAGCTTATGTAGCTGAAATAGATTTGGATATTGTCTCAAATATGTATTCAGGGGAAGTGTTGTATAAAGACCTACCGAGATTTCCATCAGTCGTAAGAGACGTGGCATTCGTAATCGGTCGGGAGACGGAAGCGGATAAAATGCTTAAACTTGCCGTCGAAATGGATAAAGAATTACTTGAAAAGGTGAGTGTTTTTGATGTATATTCCGCCATGAATATTCCGCAAGGCAAAAAGAGTCTGGGGATAAGGTTTCTATATCGCGCTTCTGACAGGACTCTGACGGATGATGAAGTGAATCAGCTGCACGGTGAGATCGTAAGAAAAATTGTTGACTTGACTGGGGCGAGGATAAGAGGAGAAGAAATTTAGGCGTCCGTAAGATTGGGGGAGGTTAGAAATGACAAAGATTGATATTATTCAGGATGTGTATGAAAAGCTGGGATTTTCCAAGAAGGATGCAGCGAAAATTGTTGAGTCGGTTTTTGAGATCATGAAAGACAGCCTTGCTCGCGGTGAGAAGATAAAGATTTCCGGTTTCGGCAACTTTTCTGTAAAGGACAAGAAATCTCGCAGAGGCAGAAACCCGCAGACCGGAAGTGAAATAGAAATATCTGCAAGGAAGGTACTTACATTTAAGTCAAGTCAAGTGTTGCGCAAAGCGCTGAATAGTTAATTGGATAAATAAGAAAACTCTGATCATCAAATCCGGATGATTTGGTAAAAAGTCAAAAATCTTTGTTAGAGCTGGCCGCATTCGAGAGAAATGCATGTATCAAGTCGCTCGGGTGCCGAGAAATGAACTGATCGGACACGTGCACCGAGGAACTTGCCGTACGCTTGGGGAGGGGGTACGGTGGCCCCGGACTTTTGGACTTTTTACAGGGTCATCAATTCTGCGTACTAAACGAATCCATCATAAGAGTGATCTATAATGCCCTTTCGCTGCGTGCGACTATGGCAATTCCAAGCGCATACGAAAGGTTTCAAAATATGGGTTTCGCTTTTTTGTTACGTCAGGATTTGGAATTTCTTAATGAATACGACAATTCCGGACAAGGAATACTTCCGTATCGGAGAGGTCAGTAAGATCCTCGATGTAGACCCGTATGTCGTCAGGTTTTGGGAATCTGAATTCAAATCAATAAAACCAATTCGCACCAAATCGTATCAACGTCTATATAGGAGAAAAGATTTAGAGGAACTGCTGATTATTAAGAATCTCCTTTATGATGATAAGTTTACCATAAGTGGTGCCAAGAAACAGTTGCTGAAAATGAAAAGAGGGGGAACACAGGCGGATCGAGATGACGCCCAAGAAAAGTTTGCGGAAATTAAAAAAAGATTATTGCAGATAAGAAAAATGATAAGTTAAGAGGAAAAAGGGACAGGCATTTCTTCTCAATGAAAAAAGTTACCTGCCCCACCGTTCTTAATGTTTGGTCGATCTCTTGGATGCCTTGAGCGGATTGATTTTCTGCGTGGCTTCTTTGATCTCTTTCTTGATGTGCGATGCTGTCGGACAGTTTCCAGAAAGCCATTTGCTGGAAGGTTCAGGATAGACCTTGCAGTACTGACCGGTCGGGCAATCTATAATCTTGATGCAACCCTCACACCTCTCTATTATCGTGTAGCAATTACCCCCATTAAATCCACAACCTCTCTTAGTCATGAAGGCACACTCGGACCCAATCTTGACGGTTTGACAGACCATTGGAATCACCCCCTTTCTTATTTTTCTTGATTTGCTTAATCGCAGATAATATCTGCTTAACAAAAATCTTTCTTTCGTAACAAAATATTGAACTATATGTCAAGAAAAAAGTGCACGAACTTAACTTGGCGGATATTGGAATGATAACAGTGTCAATGCCATATTGAATGAATTGACTTCGTACTACAATCATGTTAGGCAAACACCTCCGATGGAGGTGCGTATGAAAATGCGGAGAAATAATCATCGGTCTGTTGCGGTTATTTGAGACTGACATGGTAGTAATAAGAACGTTCGAGATAAAAAATAAGCTTGGCCTTCACGCAAGGGTTGCAGCTAAGCTCATCAGTGTATCGACGCGATTTAAAGCGAAGATATTTTTTGAGAGAGATGGTAAAGTTGCAAACGGAAAAAGTCTCCTTAGTATCTTGACGTTGGCCTGTCCTTTGGGAAGTCGACTGACGATAAGAGCAGAGGGGATGGACGCGCGAGAGGCTGTTGAGGATCTTGCTAGGCTGATAGAGCATAAATTCGGAGAAGATTGATGGTCGATGATGCAGGGAAGAGGTCTTTTGTTCTCAAGGGCATAGGTGTCTCGCAAGGTATAGTGATCGGGAAGGCGTACCTATTTGATCGTTTTGATGCCCGGGTTTCCTTCTACAGGTTGCGGGACAAGGACCTCGTATCGCAAGAAACTAAGAGGTTTAGGGCAGCTCTGAAGGAATCGGAAAAACAGCTCATGGAGGTAAAAAAAAGACTCCGCGAACTGGCGGGACGGGAGCCCCTATATATCATTGATGTTCACTTATTGATACTCAGAGACAAGATGTTCATCAATCATACCATTAAGTATATCGAAGACTTGTGCATCAATGCGGAATGGGCCATCAAGATGACTATCGACAGGTATCGAGATATCTTTGATAAAGTGGAAGATGAATATCTCAAAGGACGGATCAGCGATATTCGATACGTCGGGCAGATGATTACGAGGAATCTTGCGGGGGGTAAGAAGGACATCGTTCCGGACATTGGCGGCAAGGGGATAATCATTGCCGTAGACCTGTCGCCTGCAGATACTGCGCAGATGATGATAAATAAGGTGCAGGGATTTGCAACAGATATGGGAGGAAAAACATCTCATACAGCTATTGTGGCAAGGGCTGTTGAAATTCCCGCCGTAGTTGGTTTGGAGTCTATCACTAAAATGGTAAGAACCAACGATGACATTATTATCGACGGCTCGGCGGGTCTTGTTCTTGTGAATCCCGATCCGGAAATGATTAAGGTATATGACGATAAGCGGAGATATTTTGAAATAGCGCAGGAAAATTTTCTGAAATATGCTAGGCTCCCGGCTGTAACGAGAGATAATTATAAAGTGGATATCGGAGGGAATATCGAGTTTATAGAGGAGATTCCCTCCGCCATATCCCATGGCGCTGAGGGCATTGGTCTTTACAGAACGGAATTTATCTACATAAATAGAGGGCAACTGCCCACGGAGGAAGAACACTTTTCAAACTACAGAAGCATCGTCGGTGTTAAGGGTTTGAAATGGGCAACCATCAGAACCTTTGACCTTGGCGGTGACAAGTTTTACTCGGATCCAAAGTTGGCCAAAGAAATGAATCCTCAAATGGGTCTGCGAGCCATCCGCTTCTGTTTGAAAGAAGTCGATATGTTTAAGGTGCAGTTGCGGGCGATTGCCCGTGCCAGCGCTTTCGGAAAAACGAGGATCATGTTTCCGATGATTTCGGGGATTGAGGAAATACGAGAAGCCAAGAGAATCTTTTTCGAGGTTAAGGATGATCTTGTAGCCAAAGGTATACCGGTAGGTGATGACATTGAAATCGGCGTCATGATAGAAGTTCCGTCTGCCGTGATTATTGCCGACGAACTGGCAAAAGAAGTTGATTTTTTCAGCATAGGTACGAACGATCTCATCCAATATGCCTTAGCCATTGACAGAATAAACGAAAGGGTGACCTATTTATATGAACCGCTCCACCCCGCCGTTCTGAGACTCATCAAGCGAGTGATTGACGTCGGTCATGACGCGGGCGTTCGGGTTGCCATGTGCGGGGAAATGGCAGGTGAACCGGCATATATCATGATTCTCTTAGGGCTTGAGATTGACGAGCTGAGCATGAATCCCCTGGCAATACCGAGGGTGAAAAAGGTTATTCAGGAATCAACCCTGCAGGAATCCAAAGCGCTGTTAGAGAAAGTTATGACTTTTTCGTCAGCTGCTGTGATTCGAGAATTTGTCTACAATTACATGCGTGAACGTTTCCCGGAAGAATTCCAGGCAAACGACTCTTGAGATTAAGTGGAGAAGAAAGCATTCTCGTCGGTATCAAGTAAATTATGCCTCCCGCGGCCGCACATATTGAGACAATTTACGGCCGGGAACTTCATTATCGTAAGAGATCATCATGTCCTTCCTGTCAAAAATTAGAGCGTGGATGGTAGAGAATGGAGATTTTTATGCGGGGCACCTTTACCGGGAGGACAATTTCCCCCTTTTCTGGCTTATCAAGAAGGTGTTGTCGAAAGTAGAACTTGCCGATGAGTATGTCGAAGCGCTAAAAAATCTGTCTGAAAAAGGCATAGTCGTCTATGCCATAAAGAATAAGAGTCAGCTAAACAGCCTCATCATTCGGGAGCTTTCCGCAAGAAGGGGTATCCCCAGACCGGTTTATTGCCACGGCTTTAATATGATATTCTGGCAGCCTTTCCCTGCCGCTGCCAAGGTTGTTTTCTCCAGTATATGTCGCTTAATTTTGAGAAAATCCATCCCCGATGCCCACAAAAAGGATTATCTGAAGCGAATCATTGCGGAAGGTAAAAGTGCGATAATCCACCTCGGAGGTTCGGAATTCTTTGAGAGCCGCGTTACCCAGGATGGATTTGCCCAATTGATATCTGCTCAAAATAACGTAAATGTCCCCATCTATATTGTCCCGGTGATGATTACTTACGGTCGAAGAAGGGAGAAGGAGAAAGAAAGCTTTCTCAATATATTGTTCGGCCAGACCGAAGAGACGGGTGCGCTTCGCCAGATCATCACCTTTCTACGGTATTCTAATAAGGCTACAGTGATATCTGCAGAACCCGTTGACCTCCAAGACTTTGTCTGTAAAAATGCAGGCATGAAAATAGATGCCTTGTATCATGATTTGAGACGAGAACTGATCGAACGGATTGACGAAGAAAAGATGAGTATCGTTGGTCCCGTTTTGAAGTCGAGGGAAGAAATCATCAGTATGGTTCTTAATGATGGTAACCTTGAACATTTCATAGAAGATATGGCTGCACACGGGGCAAAAAACCATAATTCCCTAATCAAGGAAGCAGAAAAATATATCCGGGAAATTGCTGCTGACTATAATGATATGTTTATCGAGCTCTGGGAGAAAATTTTGACTTGGTTGTGGAACAACATCTATGATGGCGTGGTAGTAGACAAACCGGGACTTGCTAAAATAAGAAATTTATCAAAAAAAATGCCCTTCGTTATTATACCCTGTCATAGAAGCCATATTGATTATCTTCTCCTTTCCTATGTTTTCTTCAAACATAATATACAGATGCCCTTTGTGGCCGCCGGTACCAATTTGTCATTCTGGCCATTAGGATACATCTTCCGAAAATCGGGAGCCTTCTTTATTAGACGTACCTTTAAAGGGAATAAACTTTACGGCGAAGTCTTTGCCAAGTATCTGGAGGTAATTCTAAAAGAGGGGCTTCCCCTGGAGTTTTTCATTGAAGGGGGCAGGAGCCGTAGCGGCAAGATGGTAATGCCCAAGTTCGGCCTCCTTTCAATGCTTATTCAAGCTTACAGAAAGCGGGCTGGTGATGATCTGGCAATGATCCCGGTTTATATCGGTTACGATCGCGTCATCGAAGAAGAATCCTACTTAAAGGAGATTGGTGGAGTTCCTAAAGAGAGGGAAAAGCCGTCTGATGTCATCAAGAGCCGCAAATTCCTTAGGAAACGTTATGGGCGTGTCTACGTAAATATCGGTGAGCCCACATTTCTCAAATCGTATCTCTCTTCACAGGAAAAACCATTTGACGGTATGGGCATGGAAGAAAGGCAGAGCCTATACAGAAAGATCAGTTATGAAATAACATTGGAAATCAATCGGGTATCCGTTGTTACCCCATTTTCGCTCGTTGCATCCGTCTTGCTGTGCCATGACAGAAGGGGCATATCCCATGATGATCTGACAGCTGTGCTGAAGTCATTCTATGATTATCTCAGCTACAAAAAAGTGAACTTTGCTGCCACTTTGCTCCACAAGGAAAAAGCCTTTGTGGATGCCCTCAATCTGTTTGATGAGTCAGGCATTATATCGAAGATGGGGGCAGAAGAAGAAGAGCCGGATGAAATGGAAGAAATTGTCTACTCCTTGGAAGATGACAACCGTTTGAATTTAGAGTACTACAAAAATAATATCCTTCACTTTTTCGTCCCCATCAGCTTTGTAGCCACGTCATTGCTTTCAAGCCATGAAGACATGATACCTTTAAACCGGCTTGTAAAAGATTTCCAGTTCCTTAAGAGACTCTTCTGGCAGGAATTTATTTTTGATGACCGGAGGGACGATTTGGATGAGGTAAACGATGTCCTTTCTTATTTGAACAGCAGGGGCATGATCTCTGCTTTGGAACATGATGGGCAGGCCCTGGTCGAGGTGAAAGGCAAGGGAAAGACAAATCTAATGCCTTTCGCCGGTTTAATAAGCAACTATATGGAATCGTACTGGGTAGTGATTAGGGGTTGCATGTATCTCAGAAAGGATGCCATGTTGGAAAAAGACTGGATGAGAAAAATCCAACAGCTTGGTGCCAAAATGTACAAGAAAGGGGAGATCCGGAGAGCGGAAGCCATGTCGCAGTCGAATTATCAAAGTGCCATGCAATTCCTCCAGGATGCAGACATCGTGCATGTTTCCGAAGCCAGCGATAGAGGAGACAAGAAGGAAGTGAAAATATTTGCGCTTGCCGGAAACAAGGCGGAAATGGATTCCCTGCGTCGTCGGCTGTTCGAATTCTTATGATAAAGGATTTGCGAAGGAATCAATCCATCACCACTTACAGCATCAGGGCCAACTCATCTAATATAACAGTCTTTTCAAAGTTTTACGACATGATCAATTCCTGTGTTGCGGATCCGCTGAGTAGTTTTTGTTTGACATGCCCGGCCGTTCGTGCTAAGGAGCGCAGCGAAAATGGACGAGGATACGAAGAAGACGGCCATCCAAATGGCGTATGCAAGCAGCATAGGAATTTTCATGGTTGTGCTGATCTTCGGCGGTCTTTATCTCGGCGTTTTTCTGGACCGGAAATTCGATACCGGCTACATTTTTACAATTTTCCTTCTGGTGGCGGCAATTATCGCCGGATTCAGAAATATATATATCTTAATAAAGAAAATACCGGATGAAAAGCCGTTAATTAAGTATCTGAAAAGTGAACCGCACAGAAAAAGACCCCCTGCAAAAGAGGCTTGAGCTTACAAACTGGATCATCCTAGGAATATTGACTGTGATCAGTTTTACCTTCATGCCTCGCAAGTTCGCCTTGGGCATGTTGTTGGGAGGCTTCATAAGCATAGTAAATTTTCACTGGCTCGTCCGCGATCTGCGAAAGGCGTTCAGAAGTCTTTCGGAAAAGTCAAATTCTGTCGTCATGTTTAAGTATTACATAAGATTTGCCGTTACGGCGATAGCTCTATATTTTATTATTACCGGAGATATTGTTGATATAATAGGCTTATTGATCGGGCTTTCAACAGTAGTGATTGCCATAGTAATTACCACAGTCACGTTATATTCAAAAAAAAATTGTGTTGAGGAGGCTAGATAAGAAATGCATTCCCTGTCATTCTTGGAAAACCACTTTATCCCGGAGCATATAATGTATACTTGGTTTGTCATGGCCTTGCTTGCTCTTTGTTCTTTTCTGGCAACACGCCGGTTGGACATCTATCCGACTAGATCTCAAAATGTGATGGAGGTTGTGGTCAGTGGTTTGGATACCTTAATAACTGATACGATGGGTCATGACGGAAGGAAATTTTTTCCTCTAATTGCTACTATAGGTCTCTTTATTCTTACATCCAATCTCCTGGGACTAGTCCCCGGTTTTGAAGCCCCCACGGCCAATCTGAACACGAACCTTTCCATGGCACTTGTAGTTTTTTGCCTGACGCACATTATGGGAGTCAAGGTTCATGGGTATAAATACGTTAAGCAATTCATGGGACCGGTGTGGTGGCTGACACCTCTGATGGTCCTCATCGAACTGGTCAGTCACCTGGTTCGCCCCGTATCGCTCACAGTGCGATTATTCGGTAATATAGAAGGCGGGCATATCGTTGTGGCCGTACTATTCCTGTTGGCTCCTTTCCTCGTACCCATACCGATTCTCTTTCTGAAGATTTTCATATCCGTGATCCAGACCCTCGTCTTCATGTTGCTCTCAATGATGTACATTGCCGGCGCCATGGAGGAAGCACACTGAAGTACGCCAATCTACATGGTTAAAAAGAAGGGCCGAAACTTGAATTGTTTTGGCCCTTCCTCTATTCCACACACCCGGAGAGGGTATAGCCCTATGGGTATTAAATCTTGCCAGTTCAGCACGATCACATCCGAAGATATAATCTATTTTGCGGTTACTGACAGTTATTCACTGCCTGCCGGGTCAATGCGCATGCGAACCGTGACGAACCTCAAGGCTGTCACGGCAGGAATTTTGCCGGCCCGGTCTCAGCGAGAGTCCCTATAGATGAAATAAGAGGGCAATGCTGGAGATGTATTTGAAAAGTGAAGCTGCTAAACTGAATAGAATTATTTGCAGCATTTTCTTGACTGTCATATTCATCTGCACCGGTTATTCTTTATCATACGCAGAGAAGAACTTCTTGTGGCGCGTTCAGTCAAAAGGAACCACAGTCTATCTGCTTGGTTCTATCCATCTTTTGAAGAAGGATGTCTATCCCCTCAGCAGAACAATAGAAAGCGCTTTTGAGAAATCCGATGTTCTGGCAGTCGAGGCAGATGTAAATGACACAAGCCGGCTGGACCTGCAGAAATTGATGGAAAGTGCTTTCTATCCGGGCAATGACAACCTTGAAAAGCATGTCTCTGGGAAAACTTTCGACCTCATCAAGGAGGAAACAGCAAAGGCCGGTTTGCCCATGGAGTTAGTCTACAACCAGCGGCCGTGGTTCCTGGGATTGACACTGGAATCGACAGAACTTATGAAATCAGGCTATGATCCCAATTATGGGATAGACAAGCATTTTCTTTCAAAAGCTGAAGGCAGGAAAAAGATATCGGAACTGGAGAGTCTTGACTATCAGGTTAATCTTCTTGCTGGCTTAAACGATGAGGAACAGGAACTGTTTCTATTATATACTTTGAGGGAATTAAAAATACTTGTGCATGAAGTTGATAAACTTGTAGCCGCATGGAAATCCGGTGCCGTGGAGAAGATGGAGGCGACAATGACAAAAAGCCTGGCTGAAGATAGACGATTCTACGCTATTTATGACAATCTGATCTATAGGAGAAACAGAAACATGGCACAAAAAATCGAAGGCTACTTGAAAACAAACGGCACTTATTTTGTTGTTGTTGGGGCAGCCCATCTCTTGGGCGATAAAGGGATCATCCAACTATTGAAGGATAAGGGCTATTCCGTGGAACAATTGTGATAAACAGTGTATTTATATTAGCTGATTTTTAGACCGCCGGCCAGAAGAAGCATAACCCCCTTTCTCACCATCATAACGGCAATGGCAGCGAGCAGGAGAGCGGCGAGCTTGGATACCGTTCTGGCTCCGGACTTGCCCAAAAGACGTATGATCGGCGCATAGAGCCAGAATGTGAAGCCGGCAATCAGTATGTTCACAATCAAGGCCGCAACCGTAGCTAACGGTCCATACTGCTGGACGAGGATTAATATCGTAGTGAGGACAGCGGGACCGACGATCAGGGGTACGCCCAAAGGCACCGCGCCAAGACTCTCCGGATCGATCTGACTCCATCGCCTTTCCATGGACATTAAATCATCTAGGGAGATAATGAAGAGGAGTGTCCCGCCGGCGATCATGAAATCGGAGACGGTAATACCTAAGAGATCCAAGATGACTTTTCCTATGGCCAAAAAGATCGCGGCCACAATGGCAGCCGTAACAACGGACTGTACAATAATCCGGTTGATTTTCGGCTGATCCAGCCCCTCTGTAAGGCTCATGAACATGGGCAGGACGCCGATGACATTCACCGCCATAAATATGGGGAAGAAGCATAACCAGAACTTGTTCATGGGATCACTGCCTCATGTTTGTGTTAGCCTACATTATAAGGAATAGAATGGAACAGGACAATAAGAATTATGAAAGATATTTGTGACAGTCCGGGAATGTAGCGCAATGGCAAGAGATGCGATTGTAATATGTGAATGAGATTCACAAATTTATCCGATGTGGATGCCGCGAGAAAATACATTTTTGACATTAGTAAAGGCGAATATAAAATGATTGATAAGACACTTCGACGAAGTGGAGAACTTTTCAAGTCTGGATATCGCTGAGCCGAAAGCGTTTTGCTTTCCGTGACAGAGAGCAAAAATATTAAATCGGAATTAATCCCGAAAATCGCCAGCGGCTTCTGTGGCGGCATTGCAAGGAAGGGCGGAATTTGTGGAGCGGTCAGCGGCGCTGTTATGGCAATAAGCATATTTTATAGAAGGGGCTTGCCGGATGAGCCAATTGATAAGAGCTACGTCCCTGTAAAAAAAATAATAGAAATATTTGAAAACAAATTTGGTTCGACAAATTGCAGAGAGTTAACAGGGTGCGATCTGGGAATAGAAGAAGGTAGGAAGAGATACTTTGCGGCGAATATGCTTGAGCGATGTAGAGGCTGTACCGGAGAAGCCACAAGATTGGCAACGTCAATTATTGAAGAAGAACCGCAAACGGAAGTTGCCACAAACGCATAACGGCGGCTGAACAGAGCCATTAAAATGCCTGTAGGCTCAAACTGGCTATGATCAGCTGCAGTTTAGCAATATGGACATAGCCGCCGTCAACCAGGAAATCAAGAACATGCGAATTCATTATTTCCAGCGCGTGCGATTTGAGGAATTAGAGAGCATTGAACAATGGATACGTGCCCGTGGATATCATCTGACAGCAACAAAACTTTATCAAAATGACCCGATGCCGGAGATGGAAGGAGTTGACTTGGTTGTTATCATGGGATGTCCGATGGGAGTCAACGATGAAGACAGATTGCTCTGGCTGGTGATGGAGAAGCGCCTTATTGAGAAAGCCCTGAGCAAGGGGAAGGCTGTCCTGGGAATGTGTCTCGGGGCGCAACTGATAGCAGATGTTCTTGGGGCCAGAGTGTATCATAATCGGTACAAGGAAATTGGCTGGTTTCCGATTGGGCTGACGGAGGCGGGGCAACGCTCTCCTTTGTTCGGTTTCCTGCCCGCGCGGCGACACGTTTGATTTGCTGGCGGAGGCGATAGATATAGCGCGTAGTGAAGCACGCATTCACCAGGCTTTTGTGTACAACGAGCGGGTGATCTGGTTGCAATTCCACCTGGAGTCTACTGAGGAAGGCGTTGAGTCACTCATTCAGGACTGTTCAGGGGAATTGGCCAATAGCGGCTATATTCAGGCCCCATCGCAATTGAAGGCTCATACAACTGCCTTCCGTATTATCAACGGGGCCATGGACAAACTGCTTTCCAGAATTGAGCAAGTGGTGAAGCAGACATCCTGAGGAAATTGTTTACCCTCCACAGTTACATAAAGTTCAGCGGATCTACATCTACTCTTATATCTAAAGCGGTTACGGAAGCTTTTGAGAGGATATCTTTGGCCAGATCATGAACTGCGCGGGCATCCTTACCCTTCAAGAGCAGTTGCCAGCGGTGCCTGGCCTTGATTCTGGCAATGGGGGACTCTGCTGGGCCAATGACTTCCACCTCGTCTTTTAACTTATTCATTATGAACGAGTTTGCAATAAAATGTCTCAGTCCTTTAAGCCCTTCCATGCCCTTCTCTATTGACACGCTCGACAGTTGAAGATTCACAATGCGAGTGAGAGGGGGATAGGACAGCGCACTTCGCAGGGCAAGCTCATCGTCATAAAAACCCATGTAATCATGATCCTTCGCCCTGGTTATGGCATAGTGCCCGGGATTAAAGGTCTGGACAATGACCCTTCCGGGAGAGGTGCCCCTGCCTCCCCTTCCAGAAACCTGGGTCAGGAGCTGAAATGTCCTTTCCGCCGCTCGGAAATCGGGTATATTAAGGGATGTATCGGCTGAAATTACGCCAACCAGCGTGACGTAAGGAAAGTCGTGTCCTTTGGTGATCATCTGGGTTCCGACGAGGATATCAATATCACGCTGGTCAAGGGCCTTTAATATCTTTTCGTAAGCCCCTTTCCTGGAAGTTGTGTCACTGTCCATTCTTTCGATTCTGGCATGCGGAAAGAGCTTTTTGACTTCCTCCTCCAGTCTTTCCGTTCCTACGCCATAGGGGCGAATACGTTTTCCGTGGCATGCGGGACACGACATAGAGGGTCTTATGGTATAGTCGCAATAGTGACACTTCAGAGTGCTATCACTAGCGTGATACGTCATGGATACAGCGCAGTTCAGGCATTTAAACACATACCCGCAGTCAAAACAGAATGTGAAGGTGTAAGAGCCTCGCCTGTTCAAGAAAAGGAGAGTCTGCTGTCTTTTTTTAAGGGTATCATCAATCGCTTCTTTCAATGCATGGGACAGAACATGCGATGAAGTGTGTCCACTGCCTTCCGCCTCCAGTTTCATATCGATGATTTCGACTTTCGGCAGTGGTCTGTCTTCCACTCTGCTGGGCAGGACGAGGTACTTGTATTTACCCTTCATCGTATTGAAATACGTCTGAACGGCAGGTGTGGCGGAGCCTAAGATAACCGTTGCTGAACTGAGATTAGCCTTCATAATTGCGAGATCGCGGGCACTGTATCTCATCCGGTCGTCCTGCTTGTAAGAGGTGTCATGTTCCTCATCCACGATAATCAGCTTAAGATTTCTTACAGGTGCGAACACAGCCGAGCGCGCACCGATGACTACATTGATGTCACCCCGTTGTATCCGCCTCCATTGATCGTACCTCGCAGATTTTGAGATACCGCTGTGAAGCACAGCTATTTCCTGGTCTTTAAATCTTTTGTTGAAGCGGGTGAGAAGTTGCGGTGTCAGGGCTATTTCCGGGATGAGAAAAATTACGCCTCCCCTCATCCTGAGAGTTTCTACAATGGCGTTGAGGTACACTTCCGTCTTGCCGCTCCCCGTTACACCGTGGAGGAGGTAGGGCGAGAAGCTGTCACTCTCCAGGCCTTTCACAATTTCGCAAAGAGCATCTTTCTGATCCTCATTCGGTGTAATTAGACTTTCGCCGCCGCCGATATCAGGATTCTGACCGTGCCCACGGGAGACTTCTTCTTCGCTTATGCGGATAATCCCCCGTTGTTCCAATCTTCTTAGCGTGGGTAGAAGATTCTTGAATCTTTTCGAGAGAACAGCCACGGAGCAAGAGCCATGCGTACTGAGTAATTCGGTTAGCAAGATTTGTTTTCTTGTCAGTTTTGTAATGTCTGTATCGTAGCGATTGAGATGGACGAGCTTCTCTTTTTTAGGGCTCACTTGCGGTTTCCCCGTTCTTATCTCTGCAGCGATAAATCCTGCACCGACGAGGGCATTGATGTCTCTGGAGATGTCCTTCTTTCCAAGTAATGTTTTTAGTCGATCGAGAGGCAGGCCACCAGGGAAATGACCGACGGTATCGATTATGCACTTCTGACCCGCAGAAATCTGCATGTCGGTTCTTTCCAGTCTTTCTCTTGTCATAGAGATCCACCGGTCGCTTTTCGGATCTATTCCTCCCGGCATGATCTCGGCGAGTTCCTTGCCAAGCGGATAGATATAGTATTGTGATGCCCACCGATAGAATTTTAAATCTTCTTCATTGAAGAGAGGTTCGGAGTCTAATATTTCTATAATTTCTTTAACGTCTTCGTAATATGCAAGGTGAGATACATTGATAATATAACCCGTGAACCTTCTTTTACCGAAAGGGACGAGAACCCGTTTTCCAATGGAGATTTCTTGTTGCAGAGCCTCGGGAACGGAATATGAGAATGTCTTCTCCGAAGGGATATTGACGGCAACCGTTACAAACATTGGGTCTGTTACCTGTTTGGACAAGGGCGGGGAAAATGTATTATTGTTGTTCTGTGGGGTTGTTCTATCTTGTTGTAATGTGAGGTCGTGTTTAAAGACTATGTGTATTCAGGATATCAATCAGGATGCTTATTCCCCTTTGAGCCGTTCTATCTTTTCCTGTTTGGTCTTGCAATCGATGCAGAGAGTCGTTACCGGTCTTGCCATCAGCCTCTTCTCAGAGATGGGGCCGCCACACACCTCACATATACCAAAGACACCATCGTCGATTCGCTTTATCGCCTCTTGGATCTTGGCGAGCAACTTTCTCTCCCTATCTCTGATGCGGAGTTCAAAGTTTCTGTCCGACTCGAGAGTTGCCCTGTCATTGGGATCGGGAAAATTTTCTTTTCCTGTTGTCATGTCGGAGACTGTTTTTTCCGCGTCGTCGAGGAGCTCATTCATTTTTTGGGTAAGCAGGTATCTATAAAATTGCCGCTTCTCCGGTTTCATGTTTTGCAATTTTTCTGGTTTCGTGGCCATCTCCATCACCCTGTAGAACACTTGACCTGAAGTCTTTATTTGAACAGTGGTTAATACACAAAGAACGCCTTCTTGTAAAGGAAAAAATCGTTCATAGGGGAAATGAATTTGTTGCCAATATTACAATAACTTATGTATCCGTTCATGGTTGACCATAGGCTTTTTTTATTTTTTCAATGATATTTGTTGTCGACGATCCCTTGATTTCGGGAATGATAACTACCCTGCCACCCCACTTTTCCACCGACTCCCGTCCCACCACTTCACCCTCTTTCCAATCGCCTCCCTTCACAAGCACGTGGGGCCGTAGACATTCAATTAACTCAAGGGGGGTCAGCTCGTGGAAAATAGTAACATAATCTACCGATTCAAGGGAGGCGACAACATCTGCCCGCTCATTTTCCGGCATCAGTGGCCGTTTGTCACCTTTCAGGGATCTGACTGATTCGTCACTGTTGAGGCCTAGTACAAGTACATCGCCTTGCTTCTTAGCATCTTGAAGATATCGCGTATGCCCAACGTGAAGGATATCGAAACAGCCGTTTGTGAAGACAATTTTTTTCCCTTCATCACGAAGGGCGTCAATTTTTCTCTTCAGTTTTTCCCGGGAGTAAATTTTGTTCATTTGTTCTCTCTCCAGTCATATTTTCAGGGCTCTGTCTTTTCAATGAAAATTTTTTCTGCTATTTCTGCGGCAAATGGCATTTTAAGATATCATTCCGGGCCCCCGTAGAGACGATCGAAAACATGTCCAGGCGGAAGACCGCTGTTTTATTCAGAGATACTTATATAAGTTTACAATGGCGATGGTGTTAATAACAAGAAAAGAATTGTTCTAAGGACTCATTGTACTAGACCGCTCTGGCCAGTGTCAGAACCGCCACTCGATTAGCCTTGTTCTTCACGAGCACCCGTGCACATTCTTTTACCGTACTTCCGGATGTATACACATCATCCACGAGGATGATCTCTGCTCCTTTAACGTTAACTGAATCTGTGACGGAAAAACCACCGTGAACATTCGCTTCCCGTTCCTTCCTCCCCAGGCTGATCTGCGACTCCGTATACACGTGCCTTCTGAGCGTCATGAAGTCCAATGATATATGGAATCTCCTGGATATTTCCCTGGACAAGACGACGGACTGGTTGAATTTCCTTTCCCTCAACCTCTTGGGATGAAGAGGGGCGGGCATGATCAAAGAATAATCTCTGAGATTGAATGTTGGATATGCGAATTCCGCCATTAATTTCCCGATGATTTCGCCTATATATATTCTCCCGTTGTATTTGAACCGGTGGATCGCTTCGAGGAAGGTAGTTTCGTAACGTCCGACTGCTCAGGCGGCAAAAAGGCTGATTTCGAAACTATGCAATCACCGCACAGGTGACTGCCTCCGTCAGCTCCGGCAAGTGGAATGCCGCAACATGGACAGATCGATGCTTGTATGAAATGTATTTTTGAATAACGGGCGCTACAGAGGGGGAGCTTCTCATGATGTTCCAGGATGGCGTCGCATGTCAAACTTCTGGATGGGAATATGATGTCTGAAAGACCCGCAAGGATACGTTTCAATATTAAATCCCTTTGCCGAGAGCCGTCATTTCGGTCACCTCATCTCCGACCTCCATTCGCGGCGCATCCGGCCACAGCCTCTCAAGATCATAAAAATCTCTGATAGGTTCGTAAAAAACGTGGATGATTACATCTTCATAGTCCATAAGGACCCATTTTCCGAGACTTTCGCCCTCTATACCGAGGGGTATAATACCATATTCTTTAAGATTTTCTCGAATCGATGCTGCTATGGACTGGACCTGTCGGTCAGATGTTCCGCTGCAGATAATAAAGTAATCTGCGAAGGAAGATATTTCTTTGACGTTTAGTATGGTTAAGTTCTTGGCTTTTCTTTTAAGAGAAGCATTAATGCACAGGAGTAACCGTTCTTTTCCATCTTTGCTTTCTTTTACCAATAACACCTCCTAAAAATATATGTGACGATTCTGGGAACGACCTCAACGCTTTTGTGTTATTCTACAATCGTCCGCTTGTTTTTAGCAACAAAAATCTGATGCCTTGCCGACGAAGGGTTTCTGCCGAGAATGCGGTTGTTAAATAATTTTCCGTATGATAAGTGGAGCAAGATATTAGATCATTCTTTACTGGGATGGAATCTATCATGCATGGTGTATTGAAATTGGTTCAAGTTCATATGCCGTTCCATTTTCTCCGCAATCAGTTCCTTCCTTTGGTCATAAGAGAAAGAATAAATCCTGAGATCAGCTTCAATCATTTCACGCTCGACCATTTCAGGAAAGATGACTTTATGAATGTTGCCGATCAGCTCTTGGAAGCAGGATTGACGATCAGCTTCCACGCACCGTTCATGGATTTGAGACCAGGAGCCATAGATCCTGAAATCCGTAAGGCTACCACAGGCCGCCTGCAGCAGGTCTTTGATCTTGTGCCTTATTTTCGACCCATCTCCGTTGTATGCCATGCCTCATTCGATAAGAGATACTACGTATCAAACGAGCATGAGTGGCTGGAGAACAGCATTGCGACTTGGAAGCAATTCTTGGCACAGGCCATTGATATGGATACCGTGATTGCCCTTGAAAATGTCTATGAAACGGACTGTCATTATTTAGCTCTGCTCCTCAATGCATTTACCTCACCTCATATATGTTCTTGCTTCGATACCGGCCATTTCAACGTATACTCTACTACACCCCTAGAAGAATGGATAAATGGCTTAAGGGCCCGCATCGGCCAGGTCCATATCCATGACAATAACGGGCTCTTGGATGAACATCTACCGGTCGGGGACGGGAACTTTCCTTTTCATGAATTTTTTGAAATGATCCGTCAAAGGAAGCTTAAGCCTGTTATAACTCTTGAGTCTCATTCGGAAAAACAGCTCTGGCGCATGTTGGAGAATATCAAGGCACAAAACCTGTTTGAGCAATAGTTTAATTTTTGACTACAAAGGATGGCGTGGAGGCATCATTTGCTTAGATACATTGTTAAGAGATTGATATCCATGGTGCCCCTTCTGATCGGCATAACGATCGTCTGCTTCGTCGTCATGCATCTGGCCCCTGGCTCCCCCACCGATATGGAGACGCAGATGAACCCCAGGGCATCCGCCGATTACAGGGAGCGTCTAAATGCGATGTACGATCTTGATAAACCGCTTTACCAGCAGTATTTATCTTGGGTCGGAAAGATTGCCGTCCTGGATCTAGGGAAGTCATTCTCCCCGGACCGCAGGCCCGTTGCCAAGAAGATCATCGAACGCCTGCCCATCACAATCCTCATAAATGTGCTTTCCATGGTCCTGATTTTTATTATCGCTATTCCCATCGGCGTTCTTTCCGCCGTATACAGGGATTCCCTTTTTGACAAGGTTACCAGCGTCTTCGTTTTCGTAGGATTTGCCATACCCACCTTCTGGCTGGCCCTGCTTTTAATGATCTTATTTGGGATTGACCTGGGCTGGTTGCCTATATCAGGTATCCGGTCTTTGAATTACGACTATTTTCCTCCCGGGATGGTCTTTCTGGATGTGGTGAAGCACCTTATCCTGCCCGTTACTCTCTCCGCCTTTGGCGGACTGGCAGGCCTTTCCCGTTATATGAGGTCCAATATGCTGGAGGTGATCAGGCAGGATTACATCATGACGGCCAGAGCAAAAGGTTTGAGTGAACGTAAAGTCATCTATAAGCATGCCCTCCGGAACGCACTCCTTCCCATTATAACCATCTTGGGATTATCCGTGCCCGGTCTTATAGGAGGGAGCGTTATCTTCGAAAGCATTTTCGCCATACCGGGTATGGGGCAGCTTTTTTATATGTCTGTCATGGCCAGGGATTACCCGGTTGTGATGGGAATTCTTATTATCGGAGCCGTATTGACCCTGCTGGGGAATCTGATTGCCGACGTTTCCTATGCCCTAGCGGATCCGCGGATCAGGGTTTCTTAGGGGTGCAGAATATGGGAACGGATTTCTGGAAGAGGTTTTTGAAAAACAAAATAGCTCTTGCCGGGAGTTGTGTTGTCATCCTGCTGTTTGTAGTATCCATCCTTGCAACTGTGATCGCTCCCTACGATCCCCATGAGATTAATCTCAAGCTGGTACTTTCGCCACCGTCGGGCAGCCACCTCTGCGGTACGGATCAGCTGGGCCGGGATGTGTTTTCGCGGATGGTCTGGGGCGCCAGGATATCATTGAAGGTGGGTTTCGTCGCAACGGGTATTGCCATTCTCATCGGGGCAGTCCTGGGTGCTGTAGCAGGGTATTATGGAAGGTGGACAGATGCCGTGATCATGAGATTCGTCGACATAATGCTCTGTTTCCCGACTTTCTTTCTCATCCTCGCTGTGATTGCATTGCTTGAACCTTCTATCTGGAACATAATGATCATCATCGGCTTAACAGGCTGGATGGGTATCACGCGGCTTGTACGCGCTGACTTTACATCCCTGAAGGAGAGGGATTTTGTACTCGCTGCCAGGGCAATAGGCGCCAGCGATTTGAGGATTATATTTATCCATATCTTGCCCAATGCCATGGCATCTGTCTTGGTTGCCGCGACACTGGGCGTAGCCGGGGCTATTCTCACCGAGTCAGCCCTCAGTTTTTTAGGTATTGGTGTGCAGCCGCCGACACCAAGCTGGGGGAATATACTGACCGCCGGCAAAGACAATATTGATATCGCCTGGTGGCTCTCCCTGTATCCCGGTTTGGCGATTCTTATTACCGTTTTAGGCTATAACCTGCTGGGGGAAGGCATACGGGATTCTCTTGATCCTAGGCTCAAGTAGTTGAGCAAGTTAATAATATTTGTCTGGGACATGGCGGTGCCCTCCAGCGGAAATGCGAACGGCAGTGTTTATGAAATCGGTTCTCTATTTCTCGGTAAGAAACTTTCGACCTGCGCTATCTGATAGGAGAAATTATTCCGTTTCCCACGAAGAGGCCCTTTATCACTGAGACTTGGCCTTTTTCCGGGCAGCACCGCAGAAAAAGAGCTGTGCGAATTGTCCCTGAGCAACTAAGACGAGTGGAAGGGTTTTTTATTTCAACCTTATTCTTCATTTAAAAGAGGTACTCTCGAGGAAATTAATCGTCCGCCCGTCTAAACCTCCTGATTTGCACAAACACAGGTACTGGCGATCAGGACGCCCGACCTGCCAAAGGGGAGGTGGGGCGTCTTGCCAGAGACTCGCAGGATAATCTCTAGTTGGCCTGATTAATGGCAGATAGCTGCCAGTTGTTGCTTCCTATAGATCTTGCAAAAGTCCAGTATTCTTCAAATTTTATAGGTTCGGTCTTGCTGCCTGAAAGCAAGTCGCCGCTTTCGCTCTCTGTATAATCAAGAATGCTGGCCACTATCCTGACAGTAATAAAGTCCGTTCCTCCTTCCTCCCATGCTTCCGTGATCTCCACGGATCTGACGGCAATATTGTCGAGTTTGTTGATCTTCTTTTCCGCCTTCAATTTATCTGCATCCCTCTGCAAAATGCCGACCATCTCCTGTGTAAGAATATTCCTGATAAGCGTCATGTCGCGGTTAATCCACGCACCCTGAATCTTAAAGAAGTTATCCATGCATAGATCTGAAAACCTTGCTTCATCAAAAGAGGGGTCCATCTGTCGAATGTGGCGCAGTCCCGTTTGGACGTCACCTTCAGTATAGCCCTGATCCCGGGGAGAATCTGTAAATCCTGTCTGTTGTCCTGTTGATGGGGAAACGCCCGTTTGGTAAGAGTAAGCAGATGTAGATGCCCCTTCCTTGCGCTTCTTGATGCGCATATACAAGATGTAAAGCAGACCGCCAATGAGGACAATATCTAACAGCCCGATGCCGCTTTCGCCAAAACCGCCATAACCCATGCCATGGCTGAGTCCGCTAAAAAGGAGGCTGCCCAGAAAACCGCCTGCTACGCCCATGGCGAGACTTCTCCACATGCTGGGCTGTTGAGTTGGCAGTTGAGGAGTCATTGGTTGAGACGGAGCTGGCGCCGAGTATGGTCGGCTGGGAGAGCTGAATGACCGCGAACCGCGGCTGCCAAAAGACATGCCGCCTCCCGCTCTGGCAAACGCATCAAGTTCCATTAGCCCAATGAAAAAGAACAGAAATATAAAAAGGGTTACTCCTATTTTCCAATTCTTTCGCGGCATATTGTCTCCTCCTTCGAGTTACTTAGCATCCGTGCGTATCTGTGGTTTGAAAGATACTAGTGTAGCGCGTCAGAAGTCCCTTAACATGGGATTTCATAGTTGAATTCATCCGACGCAAGCTGGAAGGCAGTTCCAGCTGAAATGCAACACGAATCTTATGTAAAGAAGTGTTAGACGCATTACACTAGTACAAACTTTGAAGGCCGATTGTAGGAGATATGTGCCAAAGTGTCAACATCTCCTTTTCGTTTTGTCTTTTTCAGGCAGATGGTGTATTAGAGGCGTCAGTATGGATTAGCGTGGATACACTTCTCGAAATCATGATAGACAAAATACTTCACATGCATATAATCAATTGAGGAACACGTATGGGCGTTTATCACTTAGACGGAAAAGTTATACAAGTCGCGGATCTGATAGTGCATACCCGGAATGTAGTCGTGTTTACAGGGGCCGGGGTTAGCACGGAATCAGGCATTCCTGATTTTCGCAGCCCCGGTGGGATATGGACAAGATTCGATCCGGAAGATTTTACCATTCAAAAATTCCTTTCAAGCCCGGAGACGAGGAAAAAACAGTGGCAGATCCTTCTCGACGGCGGCTTGTTTGCGAATGCGGAACCGAACAGGGCCCACCTTGCCGTTGCCGAGCTGGAGGAGATTGGCAAACTGAACTGTATAATCACGCAGAATGTTGACAACCTTCATCAGAAGGCCGGAAACTCTCCGGAGAAGGTCTATGAGCTGCACGGCAATATGAGATGGCTAAAATGCATGAGCTGTGATGAGCGCTATCCTGTCGGTGAAGTCGTAGAGAGGTTCCGTGCAAAGGGGGAAGTCCCCGACTGCCAGCGCTGCCAGGGGATTTTAAAGCCCGATGTAGTTTTCTTTGGAGAGAGCCTGCCCGAGTGGACATTGAAAAATGCGACTGCTTGCGCGACCAGATGTGAGCTCATGATTGTCATAGGCTCATCTCTTGTTGTGTACCCGGCGGCCTACATGCCCATGTATGCCAAGGAATCCGGAGCCAAACTGGTGATCATCAATAATACGCCTACATCCTGCGATGATGTTGCGGATATTGTAATCCAGCATTCTGCCGGACTGATAATGGAGAGGATAATGGAAAATGTCAGGAGGAGAATCTGATTGAGAAGATGCCGAATATTATTCCCATAGAAACGGAAAGACTGAAGCTGGTACCCTTGGATCTGGAGAGTATTAATCCGGACGACCATCAGAAAATTGAACAGAAACTGGGCTTGCAGTTGGCCAGCATGATCCTGGGCGAGCAAATCGACAGGGAAATAAAAGCGGCCATGAGAGCTTCCCTGGAAGATGTAATAAGAAATAAAAAACAGGATCAATGGTATGCCGACTGGCAAAGCGTCCTGATCATACTGAAGGAGGAAAATGCGATCATAGGAGGATTTTGTTTCCAGAGATATCCTGATGAATACGGTACGGTTCAAATCGGCTATATGATCAGACCAGAGTATCAGAGAGAGGGATATATGACGGAGGCTCTGAAAAGGGGAATCTCATGGATATTTCAGCGCCCTGATATATCGGCCTTGCTCGCAGAAACTACGAGGTCTAATCTGCCGTCGCACAGGGTACTGGAAAAGGTCGGCATGGTCGTATATAGAGAAACGGATAATGGCCTCTGGTGGAGGATCGAGAGATGTGCCTGATTATCTTATCTTACAAAGTCCATGATAGATATCCTCTCATTCTTGCGGCAAACAGGGATGAGTTTTATGAAAGACCTTCGGCCCCAGTATCTTTATGGGAGGATGCCGTGGGCGTGATCGCAGGGAAGGACTTGCAGAGGGGTGGAACCTGGCTGGGTATCAGGAAAACGGGATGTCTCGCCATGCTTACCAACTATCGTGAACCGACGCATTTCGGGCGGAACGCCCCTTCTCGGGGATGGCTTGTGAGGGATTTTCTCGTGGGCGAAGAGGATCCTGAATCGTATATCGGAACTATTACGGCCAAGAAAGATCAATATAACGGGTTCAGTATGATCATCGGAGACCTGAATCGCCTGTTCTATTTCTCTAACCGTGGTGAAATGCGCGAACTGTCACCGGGCTTGTACGGTTTGAGCAACCGTGTTCTGGATACGCCCTGGCCCAAGACCGAGCGGGGGAAAAAGGCGATGAAGTTGTTACTCACGCGCAAGGACGATCCCGGGCCGGAAGATATTTTCGCAATACTGAAAGACCGGTCAAAACCGGATGACAATGAGCTTCCTGACACGGGAGTTGGGCTTGAATGGGAACGGATACTTTCATCCATATTCATAACGAGCCCCATATATGGCACCCGGTCCTCTTCGGTTATTATGATTGACAGGAAGAACCATGTGATGTTTATAGAGAGGGTTTTTGACGGCCATCCCGAACCGTGGATGGCGGCAAAGTTTGACTTCCGGCTTCATGATAATTGAGTGAAGTCAAAGTGAGGAGTGCAGATAGCAAGATGTCAAAACGCGAATATCCAGACCGCCCGATCTGCGGAGTCGGAGCGGTGGTAATTGAAAAAGGGAAAGTGCTCCTCGTGAAACGTGGCATCGATCCGAATAAAGGACTTTGGGCGATTCCCGGAGGCTCTCTAGAATTAGGTGAAACACTCCAGGAGGGCGCCGAAAGGGAGATTCTGGAAGAAACGGGTGTTACCATCAAGGCCGGAGCGCCCGTCTACTCTTTCGATTTTTTCGAAAAGGATAGTGAAGGGCGGATTCGTTTTCACTATGTAATTGTTGACGTGATCGCGCAATATGTGTGCGGCGAGGCGAAGGGTGCTGATGATGCCCTCGAAGCCAGGTGGGTTTCACCAGCAGAGCTAAGACAAATGCACGTCTCAAGAAATACTCTGAGAATTCTGGATTTCCTGAAAAGTCACTTTCGCGAGGAGGTATAGTTATGAAGGTCATCTATCACAAAGATTTTAATCAATCATACTGTTCTGATCCCGCCGCTGCGCCGGGCCGTATAGAGGTAGTCGTCAAAGCAATACGTGACAAAGTGACTTTTGTCGATGCTGTTTCCGCCCGGAAAGAAGACATTGCCGCTTGCCATACGCCATCCCACATGGAAAGAGTAGCGAGAGAAGGTATCTATGATGTTGCTGCGCTGGCAGCCGGGGGCGCCATACAGGCTGCCGAGATTGGCTTACTGGAGCCATGTTTCGCCGTAATCAGGCCGCCCGGACATCATGCCTCGGCCAATAACGCATGGGGATTCTGCTATTTTAACAATATGGCGATTGCCCTTGAAAAGTTAAAGCGGGAAAACCGGATTAAGAAGGCCTTAGTGCTGGATATCGATCTACATTTCGGCGATGGAACGATGAATATCTTAGAAGGGACTGGTTATGTGTCGATATGTAACCCTTCGGCATCCTACCCGGAAGAATATCTGAAAAGTGTGAAGAGCCGCCTCTCTGAAGAGAAGGTCGATATAATAGGAGTATCTGCGGGCTTTGACAATCATGAACAGGATTGGGGGGGACTGCTTTCCACATCTGATTACACGGCAATCGGAAAAATGGTCAGGGAGGCCAGCAAGAAAAACGGTGGAGGATATTTTGCCATTCTGGAAGGCGGGTATAATCACTCCGTACTGGGACAGAATGTAATGGCCTTCATCGAGGGCATGGAAGGGAAGTAAAAAAAAGCAGGGATGGTTCAAAGCCATCCCTGCCTCTGGTGCCTGGTTTAATTGCCGATTATTCCGCGTAGATCATTTTCAGTATCCCATTTTCTTCATGAAACCCTGCCCTTCCAAGGGTTGTCTCTCCACCAACTGACCAACTTTTACCCTTCTTAAATCTTGCGGTTTGCCTTCTACTGTGGTCCACGCGCTTTCCGCCTGGAGTTGGTCTGTTACTGTCAGCTGAACAGGCAATTTCACAATATTGCACGTTAGCTTCTTGTTTCCACTCACAGGATCTTCATCCTCCATTTCTTCAAATGTGTAAACAACCATCTTTGAACCCGGCTTTAGCCCAACTTTTTCGCCGATGTTTATATTTGCATACCTTTCTTTTTCATCAGGGCTGGTTCGCAATTGCCTTATATAACCTTTGACTGTGAACCATTTGGAGAATTTTGGTTTTATGTTTTCTATTCCTTTGGATGCCGCCTTTTTAATGCCGCCGACCAAGGCATCGTAGTTAGGATAGGGGATTTTGCCGATATTGACTTTCCCGATGACCTTATCTGATAACAGAACTTCACCTGTTTCCACATCAAGAATTCTGAGGGTTATTTCCGTGCCGATATTCCAGCCTTCCATTGCCTCCAGAGTTGCTGCTGTGGCCGTACCTATAAGCAAGCCCACGAGCGCTGTACCGGTGTCTTCACTTCGGTTGGCCACTGTCCTGCCCGCATCTTGAGCCCCTCTCCGTGCAGACTCATAGGACTTGTAAGTGAGATCTATATTATTGACGGAACCTGTGATGATGTATTTGACGCCAGCGAATTTTCCAAGTCTGACCAGCGTTGATTCATCCACAAGTCCAGAACGCTGAAACTTTTGTTCTGATATGATTTTTTCCATATCATTTCTTGTAAAGACCGTTGCTCCCCCCATGTTAACGATTTCGTTCATCACGCCGTCTTCCACACTTTCGGAGAGTTTTGCATTGACCTGTCTTTGTGTTGTCTGGGAATCTCGCTGAAACTGTTGTCTTTCCTTTGTACCCCAGACAACACCGGCAGCTCCTGGAACAACACCGACGGCAGCCCCCCCTACGGCAGTTCTTTGGCCGGAGCCCTGAACATGTGACTGAACCACGTTGGCATAGTCAAAGGTAGAGTTATTTGTGAAATTGACAACAGCTACTTTTGGCAAAGCGGAACCGTAAGCTGCTTTGCATATTATTGGGGGACTCTCTTTAGGTCCTTTATCAATAGGATATGCCGTCGGATCGATCTTTGGCACAGCTGCGCAGGCAGTCAAGAAGAATGTTGCAAGAAACAATAGTGCGAATCTCTTAAACATATATCTGTCCTCCTTATTTCTGGTAATCCAATATCAAGGAATAGGGTGAGAAATTTACGACGTTAAAATTACCTTTCTGCTTTATGCTGTTGGCCAGGTAGATTGAGTTTTCAGGATAGCTGACTATAAATTCCCCCATCTGTTTATCCTCCACACCAGTTACCCAAACAATATTCTGCAGAAGATTCTTGATTTCCATGTTCGTATCAAGATCGGTTACCCCGTTGACCTTTATACTTACCTTTTTGACATTGCCCTGGACGTAGGATGCAACTTTATCAAGTATTTTGGGAGTCAGCTTTTCTGCCAGGTCTTTAAGACCTTCTGCGGCGGCATCCTCAACGTTATTGGCCAGACCTTTGCCCTGTGCCGTATCCGCCGTAAGAATCTCCATACTGCCTGTCTTATTGTTCTTGGCAACGATGCGATAGGTCAGCCTTACTGTAACATTATTGAATGGCATAGAGAGTCCGTATCCAATATCCTCTCCCTTTTTTGTTGATATGGTGTAATCGACTTTACCTATGATGATGATATTGGAGAGAAATTTATACATCAGGCTTCTGACGGCAAGGGTGCTGCCGCTTTTCACCGCCTTTTCCATTTCCAGGGCATCCAAAGCATGTGTCGGAGCCACATCGATGACCTTGTAATTTTGATCGGTGAGTTTTCCGATAAGGGTCTCTGAAAGGATATTTGTTTCCTCAAATTCATCTCCACTCTTGCCTGGTTTCCGTGCCGGGATAAAGACAGCAAGGGAGTTGTTCAGGGCAAGGGAGGAAACGGCTTCTCTTGCCTTAGCAGGCTCAACGCAGGCCGTGATTTTTACGGTGAGCATGTCTTCTTTAGTGGCCTGGTCCAGGACCTTGTAACTCTTGACAACCCCTCCGACCTGCGTCTTTATTACGTCTTCGACAAGTGTGAAGTTCTGAACGAAACTTTGTGCCTTGACTTCCGTCCCGACGGTCTGCTCGATGGCTGCCCACTTCGCTCTGGCAATGGCTTCCGTTTTCGCCGAAGGGAGATCACTATTGATGATAGCTGCTTCTCCCTGGGCATTCACGCACTTTTCTTGACACAGGCCCACTGACACGGAAACGAAGCTCAGTAACAGTAAAGCAATAATGATACTTATTTTGTGCATCTTACCGATACCTCCGATGTAGGATCATAAGAACTATTAAAAACTATACTAAAAGGGTATGGTTTGTAAAGTACATTATGTTTTTGTATGTCATAAGAGCACTGTCTTCCAGGTATCGCACTCACTTGCCTATGCAGAAGGTAGAGAATATTCTGTCCAGCACCTCTTCAGTAACCGTTTCTCCGGATATTTCGCCAAGGCCTTCAAGAGCTTGACGGATATCAAAAGCAGAGAATTCAGGAGAAAGTCCTTGCAGGATGCTGTCCTTGGCCTTTAACAGGAGGTCCCTCGTTTTTTCGATGGCCATTTTATGGCGGATGTTGGAGACGACGGTCAGCGTGTGGCCACAGTCTGCACCATTTAGAGCGAGACTGTGGATTGCATCTTTCAATGCGGGTATGCCCTCGCCGTGTTTTGCTGAAATCCAGATGGGCGGCATGGCATCAGGAGTGATACCTGCTAACTCCTTTCCATCAAGGACATGAGGAAGATCGGTCTTGTTGATGACCAGACAGAATTTCCTTGACTTGCATTTCTCGATGATCTCGATATCCTCTTTTGTTAACTGTTCGCTGCCATCGACTACGACTATCACCACATCCGCCTGTGAAAGTTTTTCCCATGCTAGAGTGACGCCTTCTTTTTCGACGATATTCTGCGGCTCTCTCAGTCCTGCCGTATCCGTGAGTTTCACAGGAATCTCCTTGATGGATATGAATTCCTCTATGAAATCACGCGTTGTCCCCGGCATGGCTGTCACAATTGCTCTTTCTTCACCAAGGAGCCTGTTCAAGAGACTCGACTTTCCCACATTCGGCCTTCCCGCAATTACGGCATTGACGCCATCCCTGTACATTTTCCCTTCCACGTATGTCAGGGCAAGTCCACTGAGTTCGTCGACTATGACCGCGATATCTTTGGCGGCACTTAGAGGATTACCGAGTTCTACGTCTTCGTCCGAGAAGTCGATAGACGTCTCGAGGACGGCGAGTATGTCAATGATCGCTCTGCGGACTGTTTCAATTTTGTCGGCCAAGTCACCTTTGAGGCGGGAGACGGCCAGTTCAAGCGCCCGGTTAGTTTGTGCCATGATCGTTTCCGCAACTGCCTCCGCCTGCGAAAGATCGATTCGGTTGTTGAGAAAGGCGCGTTTGGTGAATTCACCAGGTTTTGCCAGACGTGCACCTGCTTTGATCACCAGAGAAAGTACGGACTGAAGAATAAAAGCGCTGCCGTGGCAGTTGATCTCCAGTATGTCCTCTCCCGTATAAGAGTGAGGTTTCATCATGAAGGAAATGAGAACTTCATCGATGATTCTGCCCGTGTCAGATGAAATGATGTCTCCGTGATAGAGTCGATGGCTATTGAAGCCGTCAGTCTTGTTTGATGGTCTAAAAATGAGGGAGGCAATATCTCTGGACCTGGGGCCGCTGACGCGTATGATGCCGATCGCCCCCGTACCCGGAGGAGTGGCTATGGCCGCTATCGTGTCTTCCAAGTCTAATAACCCCGTGAAAGCTAAATATTAAGTGTAGAATAGAGAGATGATAAGGGCGAAAGTTACAAGGCCTGTTCTCTGACAAGCCCAGATTAGAACTCGCCTAAAGCGTGAGATATACAAAGGTGCGCAGAATAGCTTGCCCTGAGCTCGTGAAGGAAGGGATGCAGAAGTAGAATTACACTTCCGGGCATATATAGTGCGCCGACAAACCTAACCCTTCTTGGCCGGCATGATAACAATCTTTCTGAATTCCCCTTCGCCCCGGCTTTTTGTAGTCAATGACTCGTCATTTTGCAAGGCAAGATGGATGACGCGGCGGTCATGGGCGTTCATGTGTCCGACAGTCAAGGCCTTCTTTGATTGTTTTACTTTTTCTGCCAGCTTTGCTGCCAGGGCAATAAGTGCCTCTTCCCTTTTTTTTCTGTAGGATTCCGTATCCACAACGATCATTTTACGGTTATTTGTATTCTTGCTTACGGACTTGTTCACAATGTACTGTATGGCATCTAAGTTCTGCCCTCTCTTGCCTATAAGTAAGCCACTACCATCACCCTTGATATTCAGCAGAATCGTATCAGCAGTTTCTTCAACGGCTAACGGGCAATCGAGGTTCATTCTCTGCAAGATGCCTTCCAGGATTCTTTTTGCCCTCATTGCTGGGCTCTCTGCGGAAGCTTCGGGTCCCGCCGATTCCATTGAAGCTGAAATAACAGATAATTTCCTTTGTGCATCTTTTCTGGGTTGTGCAGCCGGCGCATCTATGGCCATATCAATGGACACGATACTTGCCTTTATTTTTGCCTTTTTTGAACCGAGGCCGAGGAATCCCGTCGCACCGTCTGAAATGATCTCTATATTAAGTTTTTCTCTCGGAACGTCGAATTTACTGCAGGCCTTCTCAATGGCCTCGTCTATTGTCTTCCCTTCAATCTCTATAGAATCCATAGTCACTACCTCAACTCACTATCTGCGCTTATTAATGTAGTATTGCTGACCGATACTCAGGACGTTTTGAAAGAGCCAGTAAATAACCAGACCCGACGGAAAGTTTACAAACAGAAATGTGAAAACCACAGGCATCAGCATCATAATCTTTTGCTGCATAGGGTCTCCCATGGAAGGAGACATTTTTTGCTGAATGAGCATGGTCGCGCCCATAATAATCGGCGTAATGTAGTAAGGGTCCTTTGCCGACAGATCCTGTATCCACCAGTAGAAAGGGGCATGGCGGAGTTCAATGGAATACATGAGGGCCTTATAGAGGCCAAAGAAGACAGGTATCTGAATGACCATGGGCAGACATCCCCCCAGGGGGTTTACCTTGTGCGTCTTGTACAAGGCCATTGTTTCCTGACTTAGCTTTGCCTTGTCATTTTTATATTTCTCGCGAAGTTCGGTTATCTTCGGTTGCAGTTTCTGCATCTCCTTCATGGATTTGTAACTCTTATTGCCCAAGGGCCAAAAGATTATCTTTATCAGGATAGTCAGGATAATAATGGCGATGCCGTAATTGTGAACATAACTGTTGAGAAATTTGATGGAGATCAAGAGGGGCATAGCGAGCCACTTCATCCATGAGCCGAAATCTATGGCATTCTCGAGGCCGACCCCCTGAGTTTTAAGAATGTCAATTTCCTTAGGTCCGAGGTATAACGAGCAGCCAAACGACGCGACCTGTCCGGGTGGAATAATGGTGGGTGTGCTTTTCAAACCCACAGAAACCATATTCCGGGGATCTATGGAAAGAGAAAGACTGGTCAGTGTTGGGTTTTGAGGCACCATCGCGGCAATAAAATATTTGCTTTCAAACCCTGCCCATGCAATATCAGGGCCGACTAATTTCCCTGATTCAATTTTTTTGACTTCGTAACGGTCTATGCTATTGGCAATGAAAGAAATAGGCCCATCGTGCCCGTAACTGTCTGATTCTGATTTGGGATCGACATACTGATGCCAGGAAAGAAACGCAGTTTCACTAAGAGCCGCTCTTGATACGTTATGTATTCTCACTTCTAAATCAAAGGCATATTTACCAGGATAGAAGGTAAATATCTTTTCTTCTTTCATCTCGTTGGCGTATGTCTGCGTGAAGGTGAGTATGTGGCTCTCAGGGCTTTGCGTCATATCGATTGATACTGTATCCGATGTGAATATACTTTCAGGGTGAATTCCGACGCTTGATTCGGGAAAAGTCATTGTGAGAGGTCTCGGCATGCCGTCCATAAGGTGGACGAGTTCAATAGGTTCCGAGTCCCTATCGAGAGATCTGCGGTAATTCTTCAGTTTGTAAGATTTCAGGTTGCCGCCCTTAGTGGAGAAAACAGCGCTATAAAGAGAAGTCTCCACGGGAATATCCTTCTCGGTTCCCATGACCGGCTTTGACAGAATGGTTCCGGTCTTAAGCGGCGTCACAAGTTCCGGGGTAGCCACTTTACCGGCGGGCTTTTCTTTAACTGCCGTCTCTGGTTGCGCGGATTCCGGCTGTTGGTGGGGCGGTTTTTTTACAAAAAATGCCTGCCACGTGAGAATAACCGCAACTGACAGGATTATGGCAAGAAAGGCCTTCTTGTCCATTCAATACCTCCGTACTTTAGCTTGTTTTACTTAACTGGATCGTAACCGCCGGGGTGAAGAGGATGACACCGAAACAGCCGCATCAGGGCAATATATGGTCCTCTGACGGGGCCATATCGCCGGATTGCGTCTATGGCATATTCGGAACAAGATGGGTAATAACGGCAACATGGGGTAAAAAGAGGAGATATGCAAATCTGGTATATTCGGACAAAGACAACAAAAATTTCTTCCAGAATCTGCGCAAACGTTAGCTCATGCATCTGATTTCTTGATTAAGTGACTTTCTAACTCTGTGTATACATCTTGATATGCCAATGTTGTTATATTTCTTTTCGCAATTATCACGATGTCTTGTGGAGTAGAAAGCCTTGATCTGTTTAATCTAAAAAACTCTCTTACGAGACGTCTAATCCTGTTTCTCTGAACAGCGCTCCCCACCTTTTTACTGACCGTTATTCCCAGTCTGCTAACGCCTATGTTATTCTTGCATATGACGATGGTGAAATGTTCCGAATGGCTGCGCACCCCCTGCTGATAGACGGTCAAATAATCTCTTCTTTTGCTAATTCTTACGTGCTTTCCAAAGGATTGTTTTTCCATGGACCGCTTTTTCGGGTGTTAAACGGCCAACCTCTTTCTGCCTTTAGCTCGTCTGCGACTTAGGACCAATCTCCCCCCACGCGTGGACATTCTAACTAGAAAGCCGTGGGTTCTTTTCCTCTTCGTATTGCTGAAATTTGTCAGGTTCTTTTTCATTCACTTGACCCCACTGAAAAATGTTAAGGCGTTTTATTAACCATAACCGGATTTGTTTGTCAAGGTTAAATTGGTTGTGTGTAATTGATAACTGTTGATATTTCTCTTTAATGTTAATATAATACGGCTGGAGAGTAGGATATGAAAAAAGAGAGCAAAACAAAATATCAGCTTCTTAATGAATTGTTTGAGTTGAGTCAGCGGGTCGCGGAATTCGAAAGATTGGAGGCGGAACACAAACTCGCAGATGAGATATTATCTGAAAGCGAAATTCGCTACCGCCGGATGGTAGATGCTGTCACCCCTTATACTTATTCGGTTGAAGTAAGAGAAGGACGTGCTGTTTCAACGAGGCATAGCGCAGGTTGCATGGCTGTTACCGGCTATGATCAGCAAGATTATGAAAATGACCAGAATCTCTGGTATTCTATGATACACTTAGAGGATCGAACACTCGTGGAAAATGCGGTCAGTAAAATTATGGCTGGCGACGATGTTTTGCCCATTGAGCACCGGTTGGTGCGCCATGATGGTGCGGTCGTCTGGGTGCGTAACACGATGGTTCCTTATCGCGGCGAAAACGGTCAATTGCTTCGCTATGACGGTTTGATAGAGAATATTACCGAGCGCAAGAAAATGGAAGAAGAAATCCTCAAAGCAAAAAAACTGGAATCAGTGGGTACTCTTGCAGGCGGCATAGCCCACGATTTCAACAACCTGCTGCAGGCTATTTTGGGCAGCATCTCTCTTGCAAAAATGCACGCTGACCCCGGTGACAAAATTCATAAGTTCTTGGACACGGCGGAGAAGGTATCAATGCGTGCGAGTGATATAACAAAGCAATTGATCACCTTTGCTCAGGGAGGGGCGCCGGTAAAAAGGACGATGTACATAGGAGAATTTATAAAGAATACCGTTCATTTATTTCTCGGCGGTTCCAATGTTAGTGCCAAGCTTTACATAGAATCTGACTTAACACCTGTTGATGTCGATGAGGGCCAGATGAGACAGGTAATTCACAGCATGGTCAGCAATGCCACAGAGGCAATGCCTGGCGGGGGCATACTCACGATTGCCGTGGAAAATGTTAATATCGATGTGACGGACGAGCTTCCCCTAAGCGAGGGGAAATACGCAAGGGTGACGCTCTCCGATTGCGGCACCGGCATACCTGGGGAAAATATCTCAAGAATATTTGATCCCTTCTTTACGACAAAAGAAATGGGCTCTCAAAAGGGGACAGGACTCGGACTTGCCATATCTTATTCCATCGTCAAGAACCACAATGGTCTGATAACAGTAGAATCTGAGGTAGGTGTTGGAACAACTTTTCATATCTACCTTCCTGCTTCGAAGAAAGATATCGCAACGAAAGAGTCTGCGAAGGATGAACCTCCCGCCTGCTAGGAGACGTCGTTTATAGGCCGTTCCGAAACATCTGGGCGGTAATCGGTGCGCCAGAGCCTTCTTCAATATTATCCGATTAATAAAATGAAGCAGAACAAGGGCACTTGCGAATATGCTCGCATGTTGACTGTGTTTTGTAAGTGCAGTTCCAGACGCCTGATCTTAAGGCCACGCAATATTGAACAAATGATAGCGAAGATCTGAGTATAACGAAAGAGAATTCCCGAAGTGTTACAACTGGGGCGGATGAGTTTACGGTCAAACCGTATACAATGTGAAAAAGCCCTTTGCTCTCTTAGTGGTGTGGAGTTATTTCAGTATTTCACACTGCCAAAAATTACCAGACGCAGCATCTTGAGCAGATCAATGCCTTTAAAAGGCTTGGCGAGAAAATATTGACCGCCGACAATATTATTCTTGGGGAGTTCACTCGTCTTAACGGCACCCGTAAGGAAAATGATGGGGATCTGATGGGTGCCCGGATCTTCTTTCATTTCCGCCGCAACGCTGGATCCGTCTATATCGGGCATCACTATATCCAGTATGACAGCGTCAGGTTTCAATAATTTAGACTTTTCCAATCCCTCCCCTCCGGAATATGCGGTATATACCTCGTAATCATTTGCTGTGAGCCAAGATTCCACAACATTAACAATATCGTGATTGTCATCGACAACAAGAATCTTCTTTCCCATAGCGCTACCTGAACATTCGTGCCTATGCTTTGGAACTCAAAGGCAATATGATAACAGGCTTGAGGTGAAAGTTTATATTTTTGCCTTTGCTTCCATTTATTTCTTAAAGTCGAGCCGCCATGTTTATGTATAACAGATGATAGAGCTCATCCAGTGCGGTCTTCCGAGCCGATAAGTTAATACACCCTTTCGGCAGCCAATGGGGTGCTTTCAAATGCGGCTGGCGCCCGCAGTTTTGTTATATGGTAATCCTCATTCAAAATAATAGTCATGCCAGACAGATCGGATTTTGCAACCGTTCCCGTAACATTTATGAGAATTGTTCTGCCCGATTTCCCTGGTCTTGTAAAGTTGAGAATAAGATCAAGGCTTACCTGCGCATTTTCGGGAAGAGGTTCATCCGTATGGAAAAATACTTCTCTTGCGGAAATACTTGTAGTCCGAAGAAAAAAACTCCGCGCCTCATTTGCTGATATAAACTCAATTCTGGCGGGAACTTCGATATCGTACCTCTCAAATTCCATAGTCAAATTCGCCACCCTCCTTTTCTAAGAATTAGATTATTTTGTCATGCCGGTCATTACGAATAATTGTGGCGTATGCTTATCAGGAAGGCAAGCAGGAAGCATGCCACGACACGGCAAAATAATTTCAAATAATTTTAGATACATACCGTGTACTGCCGCGAGGTATGGAAAAGAAATCCTATTTTTTGGCGAGGGGATGGCAAAAAATTGCCGCATCAAATCAAGCCACAGGGATACGGGACATTCACAGGAAGGTAGCGATTTTTCCATCATTGGAGGTTTCTTCGATGACCTTTTTTGCAATCATCGAGGGACATCCTCACCTTCACTAATTCATCTTTACCTATCTCAAGACTCTGTCGGTAATACGCGCTGTACATGTGTCGTCATTTCTGCGGTGCTATCTGTGGGATGATTGCTGTTCCCATATCTGTGATCACCTGGATCTTCCGGCGGTAAGGCACGGATGAAAGTGGTCATTTCTCTGTTGCAGGAATGGAAAAAGTCTGTCTATTATGGACACGTAAATTTTTACGGGATGCGTTGGAAAAAGGTGTTTTGGTGAGTCAATTCCGGATCGTTAAGGAATTTGAACCGAAGGGTGATCAGACAAAGGCCATCTCGAAGCTTGTCGATGATATTGAGAAAGGGGCTCTCCACCAGGTGCTGCTCGGTGTAACAGGTTCGGGTAAAACCTTTACTATCGCTAATGTCATTCATGCGGTTCAGAGGCCTGCTCTGGTGATTGTACACAATAAGACGCTGGCGGCCCAGCTCTACGGTGAATTCAAGACCCTGTTTCCGGAGAATGCCGTCGAATACTTTGTAAGCTATTACGACTATTATCAGCCTGAAGCCTATATACCGAGCACGGACACGTATATCGAAAAAGATTCGTCAATTAATGAAGAAATCGATAAGCTGCGCCATTCTGCGACCCATTCCCTTTTGGAACGTAACGATGTCATCATTGTTGCCAGCGTTTCCTGCATTTACGGTCTCGGATCTCCTGAAGCTTATCATGGCATGCTGCTCTCCCTGGAAGAGGGGATGGAGATTATTCGGGATGAAATGCTAAGAAGGCTGGTGGAGATTCAGTATGAGCGCAATGACATCGATTTTCATCGCGGCACATTCCGTGCGCGCGGGGACGTGGTGGAGATATTCCCGCCGTATGAAGAAGAAAAGGCGATCAGGGTAGAATTCTTTGGAGATGTTATCGAGTCCATTTCTATGGTAGACCCCCTCCGCGGAAAAAAACTGAAAACCGTGCAGAAGATGTCCGTCTATCCTGGGAGTCACTATGTGACGACGAAGGACAATACGAAAAGGGCCATATCCGCAATCAGGCAAGAACTGGAGGAAAGGCTCGGGGAACTCCGTGCGCAGAATAAACTTCTTGAGGCACAGAGGCTTGAACAGCGCACAAAGTTTGATATAGAGATTATGGAGGAGATGGGCTACTGCCAGGGCATCGAGAATTATTCCCGTCATCTTACTGGTAGAAGACCGGGAGAACCGCCTCCCACCCTCATGGAGTATCTGCCGGAAAATGCGCTTGTCATCATTGATGAGAGTCATGCCACCATCCCGCAGCTGATCGGGATGTACCGAGGTGATAGAGCGCGCAAGGAGACCCTGGTCAATTACGGCTTCCGCCTTCCATCCGCCTTGGATAACCGGCCGTTGATGTTTTCAGAATACGAGGGCTTCGGCAATCAGAGGATCTATGTATCGGCGACGCCTGCTTTGTATGAACTTAAGAAGGCCAGAGGACGGGTTGTTGAGCAAATCATACGGCCCACGGGGCTCGCGGATCCGGAAATAATTGTGAAGCCCGTTAGCCACCAAGTGGATGATCTCCTTTCCGAGATCCGTGAAAGGGTAAGAAAAAGCGAACGCGTCTTGGTGACCACCCTTACCAAGAGGATGGCGGAAAATCTTGCAGCCTACTACCAGACTTTGGGCATCAAAGTGAAGTATCTTCATTCCGACATTCACACCCTCGAGCGGGTAAGCATTATCCGGGACCTGCGTTTAGGGGAGTTTGATGTCCTGGTCGGGGTTAATCTCCTCAGGGAGGGCCTTGATATACCGGAGGTATCTCTGGTTGCCATTTTGGATGCCGACAAGGAGGGGTTTCTTCGCTCTGAGCGGTCCCTGATTCAGACGAGCGGAAGGGCGGCAAGACATTTATCAGGGCAGGTGATAATGTATGCCGATAATATAACGGATTCAATCAAAGTCTGCCTCAATGAAACGCAAAGGCGGAGGAAAATCCAGATGCGCTATAACGAAGAGCATAACATTACTCCCGAATCCATCAAGAAAGGTATCCATGATATACTTGCATCCGTCTATGAAGCGGATTATGTTACTGTACCTGTTATTTCGAAAGGCAGGGAGGTCATTGCCTCGGAGGAAGAACTGCCCGTCATGATCAGAAAATTGAAGGAGGAAATGAAAGAAGCAGCGAAAACTCTTGAGTTTGAGAAGGCGGCGGAACTCCGGGATCAGATTAAAGAACTGACAAGCATATTATTAGAAATGGGAGAAGATGTTTGATTTCGTGTTTATGAAAAAGATCATCTCCACAATAACGTTACTCGCCGTGATCATGCTCCTGACAATTTCAGATATCTCACATGCTGAGACTCTGTCGGATCAGGTGTACAGTCATATTGGCAATAGGATTAAGGCAGCAGAAGACCCGTCGAAAGTCTTATGTGACGCCGGGCTGCCGTGCGGTTCTCCGCTGCTCTTACAGTTTTATGTGGAGCGTGGATTTCGGCCCGCCTGGAGTGATGATTATGGTCTCTCTTCCGATGTGGAGGATTTTCTTGAGGTGATCCGCTCTGCTTATCGCGAAGGATTAAATCCGAAAGATTATCATCTTGATAAAATCGAAGCCGTGTTATCCGAATTATATGCAAGTCAAATTGGATTGAGACAGTATGATGTCGCAAAACTTGCCGATCTTGATCTAATATTGACACAAGCTTTTTTCCTTTATGCGTCTCACCTGGTTGATGGACGTGTAGATCACAAAAAAATTTATCCTGATTGGGTTGTGAACGAGAGATCTGCTGATTTTGTGGCGGTCCTTAATGAAGCCCTTGAATCAAAAGAGATGCAAAAGACACTAGCAGATCTGGCGCCCCCTTATCCAAGATACGTCAGGTTGAAAGAAAAATTGATAGAGTATCAGGCAATTGCTGAAAGTGGAGGATGGCCTCGGATCCCAGAGGGACCCAAGTTGCAAAGGGGATCGCGAGGCAAGATGGTGGCCATACTGAGGCAGAAGCTCATTGTCTCGGGCGACCTCGTTTCGACGGCACAGGAAAAACCCGACATCTTTGACCACGATCTGGAGTCGGCGGTCCGAAAGTTTCAAAAAAGACATGGTTTGAAGGATGACGGGAGAGTCGGCAAATCGACATTGAAAGACATAAACGTTCCCGTTGAAACACGGATACGCCAGATAGCCCTAAACATGGATCGCCTGCGCTGGCTTTCCGATGATATGGGGTGGAATTATATTTTCGTAAACATAGCTGATTTCTCTTTGGAGGTAATGGAAGATGAACAGCCTGTGATGGCTATGCGTATCATAGCGGGGAAAGATGAGCAGCGGAGCTGTGTCCTGAGCGCAAAGATGACGTACCTGGAGCTGAACCCGTTCTGGAGGGTGCCGGACAGTATCGCGACCAAAGAGATATTGCCTCAAATAAAGAAAGTGCCTGGTTACCTGGCGCAAAAAAACATAAAAGTATTTAGGGACTGGAGCGAGAATGCAAAGGAGATAGATCCGAGGCTGGTCAACTGGTCCCGTGTCAGGGCGAGTAACCTCGGCTATAAATTCCGTCAGGAGCCAGGCCCCTTGAATCCCTTAGGAAGGATAAAGTTCATTTTTCCCAACGAGTGCGAAATATACCTCCACGATACACCTGCGCGCCACCTATTCGGGAGGACCCGCAGGGATCTCAGTCACGGCTGCATACGCGTGGAAAAGCCTATTGAACTGGCAACCTATCTCCTGAGAAACAAGGAAACATGGATACAAAAGAAAATATTGGCGGAAATCAAGAAAGGGAAACGACAGGTCGTGATGCTTCCTGAACCTATCAATGTCCATATTTTCTACGGGACTGTGTGGGTGGACCGTGAGGGAGTGCTGCAGTTCCGCAATGACATTTATCATGCCGATGAAATATCATATGACCTGCCCTTTAAGAGAGGGCATATCACCGGTGACTCACGGTGACCTGCGCCGGGAACACTTTCAGACTATGCCATTTCTGTCCCGATCATGTTAAGCTCAAGCAAGAATCCAGTATCTGTCGCAGCGAAGTCATCTATGGGGGACTTTTTGCGGCTTTCATCATAATGGGAATGCTGGAGCTGGAATTATGCATAGCATGAACTTAAATCATGCGTTTCCTGTGAAGACATTCAGTAACTGTCAACGTGGCGAAATTAAATGACTGATCAATTAATTGCCAGGTTAAAGAATGCGCCAGCATCGCCGGGCGTCTACCTCATGAAAGATGAGGACGGTAAAGTCATATATGTGGGTAAGGCCGGCAATCTGAAAAACCGCATCAGGAACTATTTTGGAAGGACGGACAGTCGGTCCATGGTTTCCTTTCTCATCGCGAAAGTCCGTGATGTAGAATTTATAGTAACAGATACAGAAAAAGAGGCCCTCATTCTGGAGAACAACTTGATTAAGGAGCACAGGCCTCGCTATAATATCAATTTCAGGGATGATAAGACTTACTTCAATATACGAATGGATCCAGCCGCCGTCTTCCCGTGCTTCCAACTCGTCAGACGCCCGAGAAAAGATGGAGCTCGATATTTCGGACCGTACCCGTCGAGTGCTGCGGCAAAAGAAACGCTCCGTTTTATTCAGTCCATATTCCGTCTCCGGACATGCACAGACCGGGAAGTGATATCCAGAAAAAGACCCTGTATTGAGTACCAAATCAAGAGATGTCTTGCTCCTTGTGCCGGACTGATCGATAGAGCATCTTATGAGGGATTGGTAAATGACAGCGTGGCGTTTATGGAAGGGCGTGGGAAAAAGCTGATGGCTGATCTTTGTGAACGCATGGACACTGCTTCTGAAGACTTGCGCTTTGAAGAGGCGGCGGTTCTGAGAGACACTATTGCCGCCATCGAGGAAACTCTGGAGAAACAGACGGTAGTCTCCGGGTTTTTAAAAGATCGCGATGTATTTGGTCTGCATCGCAAAGGAAACCTGACACAAATATGTATACTGTATGTAAGAAGAGGGAAGATTATCGGAAAAAAGACATTTCCTCTATTTAGAATCGGAAGCGCTTCTTCCGAAATACTGTCGTCTCTCTTAAAACAATACTATGACGGCGGCGCTTATATTCCAGATGAAATAATCATTCCTCTCAATATAGAGGATCGCGCAGTCACGGCGGAATGGCTCTCGGAAAAAAAAGGGAAGAAGGTATCCGTAGCGGCGCCGAATAGGGGCCGTGGGATGAAACTGCTCAAGATAGCTGCAAACAACGCAAGAAGCATATTCGAAATGGAAAAACATGGAACCCCTGCGGAAGAAATACTCAGTTTACTTGCCAGAGAACTCATGTTGAAAAATATACCGCGGCGGATAGACTGTTTTGATATTTCCAATATTGGCGGGAAGTACGCTGTGGGATCAATGGTCACCTTCGTTGATGGAAAAGCAAGGAAGTCAGGATACAGGCGCTTCAAGATCAAGACCATTCATGGGGCCGATGATTATGCCATGATGTACGAAGTCCTGAACAGGAGGTATAGGGGAAAAGACAATCTTCCGGATATTATCCTTGTAGATGGAGGAAAAGGACAATTGGGCGTAGCTGTCGCTGCTCTGAAAGACTTAAATATAGAAGGTGTCGACGTTATCGCGCTGGCGAAGGAACTCAGGCAAAGACAGGCCGACAGAGGCGAGGATCGAGTTTACATAATAGGGAAAAAAGACCCTGTATACGTTTCAAAATGGCCTGAAGCGCTTTTCTTGCTCCAGAGGGTGAGGGATGAGGCGCACAGATTTGCTATTGCCTATCACCGGCAGTTGAAAGGGAAGGGAGATTTTCACTCTCTGCTGGATGAAATTACGGGTATCGGCACAGGGAAGAAAGAGGCGTTGCTTAGACTCTTTGGTGATGTCAAGAGCATAAGAGATGCGTCTGTACAAGAACTGCAAGGGGTTCAGGGCATTGGCAGAAAGACTGCCGCAAAGGTCCATGCCTTTTTTAAGGGGCAGGGGGGAGCGAGTGATTGATGAGTTTCCTGTCCATCTTGATCATTGCCATAGGTTTGGGAATGGATGCCTTCTCCGTGGCTGTCGGTGTGGGGGCAAGCCTCGGGACAGTATCATGGGGAGCAGTCTTTCGGCTTTCCTTTTGTTTCGGACTGTTCCAGTTCCTTATGCCCGTGGCGGGTTGGGTTGCGGGAGTGCCGGTGGCTAATATCATTGCCGGATATGATCGCTGGATCGCTTTTGGACTTCTTAGTCTTGTGGGCGGAAAAATGATTATTGAGTTATTTACTGGGGAAGCAAATGTCCACACTGCGGATCCGACAAAAGGGCTGACCGTCATGATACTTTCCCTGGCTACGAGCATTGATGCCCTTGCCGTCGGCTTCAGTTTCGCTCTATTGCAGATACCTGTTATCTATCCCAGCATCGTTATCGGAATTGTTGCTTTCATCATGACTATGTGCGGCATATTATTCGGAGAGAAACTGGGGGTGATTTTCGGCAAAAGACTGGGAGCGCTTGGCGGTCTCCTGCTGATAGGCATCGGCGTGAAAATATTAATGGAACATATGGCATAAAAGGAGTTATTGATAATGATGGAATCAATATATTATGCTTCAACAGCCACGAAACTTGGCAACGTGGGTATCGCCTGGAGACGCAAAAACGGCGGTGTAACCGTCGTGAGGATATTTCTTTCTGCTCGCGATGAGGGGATTGATGACCTTATCCGATGCTCCTTTCCGGGAGCGGTCAGGCGATTTCACAAAACGGCGGAGCAGGTGATGAGGAGCATCCGGGGTTTGGAAGCAGGACGTGATGTTACATTTTCTGAGAAAATTCTTGATATGAAGGTATGCGGGGAATTTCAGAGAAGGGTGCTAAGTCAGGTCATTCGGATTCCGCGGGGAAAGGTCAGTACTTATGGGCGTTTGGCAGAAAAGAGCAGAGCTTCAAAAGGCGCAAGAGCGGTGGGAAATGCCCTTGCGATGAATCCTTATCCGCTCATAATACCTTGTCACCGTGTGATTCGCTCCGACGGTTCTCTGGGCGGTTTTGGGGGTGGTCTGAAGATGAAAAAAGACCTCCTCCTCATGGAAGGTGTCACATTTGACGCAAAAGGACGGGTCCTAGCGAAATTCCTCTGTTGAATGGCCGTAACGGTATCAGATGTGAGTTTGAGACTTTCGGGCTTCTCTCATTACAACGAGGTTATCACGGTGGATAATCTCGTCGTAATCTTTGTAACCTAAGACCTGTTCGATCTTAGTTGTTTTCAATCCCATGATTTTTTTCACTTCAGAGGAGCTGTAGTTAACCAGCCCTTTTGCAAGGGGTTCCCCTTTCATGTCGACGCAGGTAACCGGGTCACCTATGGAGAAATCGCCTTCTATATTGGCAACGCCCGATGGCAGCAGGCTTTTTCCTTCCTCAATCAGGGCATCCCTTGCCCCGTCATCAAGAAATAGTTTACCCCGTGACTTAAGTGTAAAAGCTATCCAATGTTTCCTGCTGCGCAGGCGATCACCCGTCGGCAAAAAAAGCGTTCCTATTTCTTTGCCGGCAAATATATCATGCAGAACGCCCTTTCTCTTGCCCGGTGCTATGATACATGTCAGCCCCGACGAGGTTACCGCTCTTGCGGCAATGACCTTGCTCTTCATACCGCCTAATCCGATAGGTGTCGTATCATCTGTCGCCGCTGCTTCTATCTCCTCTGTAAAATCTTTTACCAGTGAGATAAGCTTTGCTTTAGTAGATCCTGTAGGGTTCCGGTCGTACAGGCCTTCTGTACTGGTCAGATTGATGAGAAGCTGGGCATCCATAATATTTGTTATCATGGCTGCAAGATGATCATTATCCCCGAATTTTATTTCGTCCACGGCCACGGAATCGTTCTCGTTGATAATTGGGACGACTTCCCAGTCTATGAGAGTGGATAATGTATTGCGGACGTTCAAATATCTCTTTCTGTCCGTCAGGTCGCTCATAGTGAGCAATATCTGGGCCACAAAAATGCCGTATTTTCCAAACGAATTGGAATAGACGCGCATGAGTCGACTCTGTCCGACGGCGGCGGCGGCCTGCTTCTGGGGCATACTCTTCAGCTTGCCCGTTATTCCCATTCTGTGTTTACCGGATGCAATGGCGCCTGAGGTTACAATTACGATCTGACGCCCCGCTTTTCTGAGTTGTGACATCTCGTCAACTAGTTGCTCGATAATCTGAAGATCAAGGCCATCCTCGCCTGTTAATACGGCGCTGCCGATTTTAATGAGAACACGTTTAACATTGGCAAGGGCTTCTTTCCTGGTCATAGCTCTTTAGGCCACCTCATTCTTATGCAGTTTTCTCGTGATTTCATTTATCACACTATCAATTCCTTCCCCGGTTATGGCGGAAAATGCTAATACCTTTACGCCGTTTCTCTTAAATATGTCAAATTCTTTTTTGATTCTATCCCTGGTTATGGGAAGATCAATTTTATTTATGGCAACGACCTGCTGTTTTTCTATCAGAGACGGGCTGAAAAGAGTGAGTTCGCGGTTTACAGTCTCAAAATCATGCCACGCATCACTGTGCGATTCATGGGATATGTCAAGTATATGAAGAAGAACAGATGTCCTCTCAATGTGACGGAGAAACCTGGTCCCCATTCCCATCCCCTCGTGGGCGCCTTTGATTAAGCCGGGGATGTCGGCTATGACGAAGGTCTCTAACTTTCCATACCTTACGACACCCAGGTGTGGTACCAGCGTAGTGAAAGGATAATCGGCGATTTTGGGCCTTGCCGCGGACACCTTAGAAATGAATGTCGATTTTCCAACATTGGGCAGCCCGATGATGCCCACATCGGCCAGAAGCTTGAGTTCAAGAGTTATCCAGCGTTCCTCACCCTTTATACCATCCTGGGCATAACGTGGTGCCTGATTTGTTGATGTGGCGAACCACGCATTTCCCTTGCCGCCTGCACCCCCCTTTGCCACGACAGATGTCTCTCCATCAACGGCCAGATCTGCTATGATGTCCCCCGTTTCCGAATCTCGGATCATCGTGCCGACGGGTACAATGATTTCTATATCGGGAGAATCACGGCCCGTTCTATCGGCCCCTTTTCCATGTCCGCCGTGTTTCACCCTGTGGTGCTGTTTGTACTTTAAGTCAAGCAGTGTCCTGTGATTTTCTGAAGCGCGTATAATTATATCGCCGCCTTTGCCGCCGTTTCCACCGTCGGGTCCGCCGCGGGGAACGAACTTTTCCCTCCGGAAACTTACACAACCTCTGCCTCCGTCGCCTGCCTTCACATAGATTCTTGCTTCGTCGATGAATTTCATTGGAGATGATATTTAAAAAAAAAGAGGCACTTGAACAAGTGCCTCAAAGGAATTTAAATACTTTAAATAGAATTCCCGGCCATTTTCACTCATGGCTCGTAGAGTCCGTCTTATATTTTGCGGACATTCACGGCTGCCTGTCCCTTATGATCTTGCTTTACCGTAAACTCAACACGTTCTCCTTCTGCCAAACTGCGAAAACCCTCCCCGTCGATTGATGTGTAGTGCACAAAAACATCTTCTCCCGATTCGCGAGAGATAAAACCATACCCCTTTTTGTCGTTAAACCATTTAACAACGCCGGTTTCACGCTCGTCCATTTTCCTAAAAGCCTCCTCTTTATTTGAAAGCTGGCTATGAAGCATAAACGCTTACTTTTTTTCTTTTCTTGTCCAGCCTTTCATACATTACAATGCCGTCAATCTTGGAAAAGATGGTGTAGTCTTTGCCCAAACCGACGTTATTGCCCGGATGGATCTTTGTCCCGACCTGACGGACGATGATGGTACCGGCGTTAATCTTCTGCCCGCCAAACGCCTTGATACCACGCCTCTGGGCATTGCTGTCCCTCCCGTTCCGGGAACTCCCCTGTCCTTTCTTATGTGCCATGATACCCCCGCTATATGCAAATTTCCTTAATTTTCATTCTTGTCAATTTCTGGCGATGCCCTGTTTTTTTCTTAAAGCCCTTTCTTCTTTTCATTTTAAAGACATTTATCTTGCCTGCCTTCGTCTGATCGATAATCTCGCCCTCCACCCTTGCACCCTTGAGGAATGGCGTACCCACTTTGATATCTTCGCCACTGGATACCATCAACACCTCATTAAAGACAACGGTTTCGCCTTTTGAGCCAGCTATTTTCTCGATCGAAATCTCGTCACCCTGTGAGACTTTATGCTGCTTGCCGCCTGCTTTTATCACTGCATACATACAATCAAACCTTCACTAGAAAAATTTGAGATGCACTTTATCGAAAAAAATTACCATTTGTCAACATAATTTATTTGGCGAAGCAGTTCTCTTTCTAACTGAGGTCGCAACTTTTAGCGAGATCATAGAGTTTAGTCTCCTTCCGCCAAGAATGTTTTGGCAACAGCCGGGCTTTTTCCAGCGGGTTCTTCAGGACGACTTATCACCGAGGAAGGAACTGTATTTGTAACTGTTTTTCTCGATATACCAGTATTTGGAGAGAGCGAAGCTCGCAGGAAATGAGGGTCGGGAAAGATATGGCAGAGAGGTCTTCTTGAAATTATCCAGCAGCTCTTGAAAAACCACATCTTTTTCTCTGTCTCTCACGAAGGTCCGCTCTTTCTTGTATTCGAGAAGAATTTCTGGGCCCATAATTCTTCTCACCATCCCGTAGTGATCAGGTTTAGTAAAATAAGATGGCTGAAGTTCAACCCGAATCCTGATTAAGAGTGCTACCTTTGTAATGTCTGCCGCAATAGAAACGGATTTGTCCCAGACTTCAACCGTTAGACCATTTGGCATGGGTATTTTTTCTACCAGTGCCATATGGGACTTTTTTATCATCTTTATACTTGACCTGCAAATATATTCCTCATATAAAGGGGCAAAAATCTGCCTCCTGATCTCAGCTTCAGGAGAGAGGAGCGTTCTTGCCGGGATGCCGATACTTGATGGCGAACACAGGATCTTAACCACGGTTTAAAAACGATTATCGCCGCATGAAAGATGATGCATTCATCCACCTTTGCCAGCCGGACGCAAACAAATCCTGCGGGGCCTGCTGCGGACTCTACAATTATGCTGACAGCACTAAAGAGTCCCTGTCCAGACGATTAAGAGAGAGGACGAGTTGCTTCCGGGAAACGGTCGGCTGTCAGGCAGATTTGCCGGGCTTCTCCCGCAAGGCAAAGATGTCAGAAGACACGAGGAAGATATACGAAGTTATCCACTGCTGTGAATACTTGGGTTTCCTCGATGAGGCGGAGAGAAAAGTGGGGTGCCTCCTCCATCCCTGCCAGAACGGCGGCGCGGACATGAGGGAGGCTTCCTTTTATGGCAGGGAGTTATGTGAAGGGCATCTGTGCCCAAGCTATCATTATCTATCAAGGGAAGAGAAGGCGGCCCTGACAAATATTGCGAACGACTGGTACCTTTACGGCCTATGTGTTATTGATATTGATTTGGTCAAATCATATTTTCGCCTGATCAGCGAGAGGGTTTGTGAAGTGCCGTCACCCGTCAGATTGAAGGAGGGCGATCTTGGTGAGATCATCCTTAATTTCTTTTCCTTCAAGATTTCCTGGCCCTTCAGGTCGTCTGCCACCAATCGTTTCGGCAAGTATTATTTCGATGGCTCAGAATATATGATCAACCGCATTGACTACAATGCCCTTGGATGCGAGGGATCCCGATTCAATAGTATATTTCTTAGCCTTTCTTCAGAGTTTCAGAATATACAGGAATTAAAGGAAGGGGAGAAACTAATAGAAACAAACATTGATGAATTTGCTCGCGCCTATTTGCAGTAATTATGAATGCCGCTCTTGAACAATCGGCGTTTACACTAGATACTTTTTCCTGTACTGGCTGGCATGAGGGTATCGTATGAGCGAAGTGAGAAAAGAGATTCTTATTGCCAAAGCGGATATTGACAAGAGGGTTCAGGAATTAGCTGATGTCATCTCACGTGATTACGAAGGGAAAGAGCTGGTTCTTGTCGGCATTCTCAAGGGTGCGTTTGTATTTATGGCAGATCTGATACGTTATCTACGTATCCCTTGTCAAGTCGATTTTGTCCAACTGGCGAGTTATGGCGGAGGAACCATGAGCACTGGCAATATTACGATCTCTAAAGATATCGAAACATCAATAGAGGGAAGGGAAGTTCTCATTGTGGAAGATATCTTGGATACTGGCCTGACCCTCTCTTCTCTGGTTGAGAGGCTCAAGAAAAGAGGACCGAGATCGCTAAAGATTTGCGTGTTCCTCGACAAGAAAGACAGAAGAAAGGTGCCGTTTGAAGCGGAGTATGTCGGTTTCGACATTCCGGACCGTTTTGTCGTGGGATATGGACTTGATTTTAATGAAATGTATCGCTTTTTACCGGATGTGTGTGTCATCGGGAAAAGTTGATGATCAAACCATTCTTCAAGATGGGATTGCTCAAGGGGGGAATCTTTCCGATTAATTGGAGGGCATATGGTCGCTCAATGTAAGAATTGTCAAACGAAATTCAAGTTTGATGAGACACTGATCGAAGGGGAGGGTATATGGGTCAGATGTAATCAATGCAAAAATGTCTTCTTTCTGGATAATCCGGCAGAGGCGGGAAAGACATCCTTAAGCAATAGAGAAAAAGACATGGGTACGGAAGATATGAAAGAATCTGCATCTCTATACAAGGGCGTGGCACAAGGGCAGATTATGTTGGATCAGAAGGAAGATAAGGAGCGTCCGGAAACTGTGACTGTCGGGGATATTGAAAAGGAAGTTGGTGACATCGGCAAGTATAAGTCTGCCGGGACAGAAAATGTACATGATAATAGACCGGATCGGGATAAGGTTGCTGAGGAAAAGACCGGAATGAAAACAGTAACGTCCCAGGGAAGACAGATGGTCTATTTATTAATAGTGCTCCTCATGGGGGGTGTTTATTTCACTTTCTTCGCTGAGACAGATTGGCAGACGTCCTTTGAAAAAATATTCGGCATGTCTAAGAAAAGTGAGGAAGTGGGTCCCGCACAGGTCGACCTAACAGATGTGAGACAGCGACTCGTGAGTAACCTGACTATGGGAACAATTCGGGTTCTGGAGGGCACTGCAATTAATCGCTCTGCATTTCCTATGACAAGGATCAAGGTTAAAGGTGAGATTACGGATGCCTACACTGTTGTACTCGGAGTGAGGGAATCATATTGCGGCAATCTACTGAACGCCGATGAACTGGCTACTATGACCGAGGATCAAATCCAGAAGGAACTATCCAATCCTCAGGGAAGTGATGTGTCTAATGACAGGGTCTTGCCCCAGGGCCGGATCCCTTACATGATAGTATTTACGCGGGAACCGGCTGGTGTTGTGAAGGCATTTGCCACGCCTGTAGTCGCAGAGCGCCTGTTGCCGTGATGCTAATACGAGGTGTATTTAGCAATTTTTTTCGAACAATCGCTTGCCTTGTTTCCTGTCTATTTCATCATTCTTTCTATGGTACGATGTCAATTAGTCTTCGGAGCCGTCATGACAAATGGTAGGAAAGTTTCGCGGGCCCTGCAATAGGGCTATAAAAATGCGGAATAGGTTAATTTGTGCTTGGGAATGACCCCCTCTCGCAGAATCACCGGTGGGTCAGTGGTTACATCTATGATTGTAGATCCTGATCCGCCCGGAGTTTGCCCGCCGTCAATGACCGCGTCTATTTGGTCTCCAATGCCTTGGATAACTTCGTCCGCTTGCGTACATTCATGCCTACCCGACAGATTCGCACTTGTCGCCGTTATCGGGTGACCGAGTTTATTTGTCAGAGCGGTTGCTACAGGGTGGCTGGAGAGGCGGATGCCGATCTTTCCTGTGCCAGCCGTAAGGAGAGGGGATACGTCCGAGGAGGCTTTGAATATGATGGTCAATGCCCCCGGCCAGAATGTTTCCATAAGACGGAGCGCGAATTCCGGTATTTCTTCCGTAAGACTTCTCACATCTTTGGCGTTGCCAATGATAATAGATATGGGATTCTTAAAATTCCTTCCCTTGATCACGAAAATCTTCTTGATCGCATCTTCGATTTGTCCATCAGCGCCGAGCCCGTAGAAGGTCTCCGTAGGATAGGCCACGACTCCTCCTGCCCCAAGAATCGATGACGCTTCTGCAATTGCGGATTCATCAGGCCTTTGGCGATCGATTTTCAGGACTTGTCGCATGTCAGGCTTTCCTGCTTCTTCTCCACATCTTTGGCCATACGTTCTATGAAGGCATGCAATTTTGTTTTCAGGTTCTTATCTTCCAGGGCCAAGATTCTGACAGCGAGCAGCGCTGCATTTTTTGCACCTGCCTTGCCTATGGACATGGCCGCAACAGGAATGCCTCCGGGCATCTGCGCTGTGGAGAGCAATGCATCCATCCCACCGAGTGGTGTCGCATCAATCGGCACGCCGATAACCGGCAGGATAGACTGGGAGGCAATCACGCCGGCGAGATGCGCTGCCGCTCCGGCGCCCACGACTATAACCTTGATGCCTCTTTGAGATGCTTTCTTGGCGAATGAGGATGTCCTTTCCGGCGAACGGTGGGCGGAAGTCAAAAAGACCTCGTGAGGGACTGCGAAATCCTTTAAGAGCCTCATCGTCTCTCCCATCACGGGGAGGTCGGAATCACTTCCCATAACCACGCTGACTATGGGCGTCTTCTTCTCCTTCATATCAATTAATCCTCCATCTTGTAAAGTCACCAAAGTGACAATACCCAAATCTCAAATAAATACTAGATTCCCATGTAACAAAACAAGACATAAATACTCAACCGCATGGCGGCGGCCGACCTGTGCATTCGGTCTTTGAAGCAGCCAAGCATCTTGAATTCAGCGCCTTGATTTTCATGCCTCTGTCAGTGTCGGAAGTGCCTCGTCTCCGTGAAAATCATGGCCATGTCATGCTCATCGGCCGCCTTAATAACTTCCGCATCTCTGACTGAACCGCCGGGTTGGATTATGGCAGTAATGCCTGCGCCCGCTGCCATATCGACGCCGTCCCTGAATGGGAAGAAGGCATCGGAAGCCAATACACACCCCTCTGTCGGCAGCTTGGCTTTCATGGTGGCAATCTTTACGGAGTCCACGCGGCTCATCTGTCCTGCGCCCACACCGACCAATTGGTCCTTTGTGGCGTACACAATGGCGTTTGATTTGACGTATTTCACAACCCTCCAGGCAAAGTCCAAAGCCTGGTATTCTTCCTCCGTAGGAGGCCTCTTTGTAACTACACGTACTTCCCGGATATCAAAATTATCCACATCCCTCTCTTGAATGAGAATGCCTCCTACGACCCTCCGGAAATCATAGCCGGCGGGACGAGTTCCCGCCAGAGGAATTTCCAGAAGCCGTACGTTCTGTTTTGCACTTAATATAACCCTTGCGTCCTTGTCAAATCCCGGCGCAATAATGACTTCAAGGAAAAATTTGGCCATATCCTGGGCTGCTTTTTTATCTATGGTCCGGTTTACAGCCACGATGCCCCCGTAGGCGGAAACGGGGTCCGTTTCCATGGCCTTCCTGAAAGCTTGGGCGACGTCACCGCCAGAGGTTGCTGCGCCGCAAGGGTTGGCGTGCTTGACGATGACCGTAGCCGGTAATTCAAAATCAGACACCATCTGCCATGCGGCATCGCTGTCCATAATATTGTTGTACGACAGTTCCTTTCCCTGGAGCTGGCACGCACCGGCTATGGCAGAGGGGGGCCGATCCGTTTCCCTGTAAAAAGCGGCGTGCTGATGGGGGTTCTCTCCGTAGCGAAGATCCTGGGCCTTGACAAACTGAACGGTAAAAGTTTCGGGGAATGTTTTCGGGGGTCCATCCTTGCTGATGCTGCTTAGGTAGTTGGAGATTGCGCCATCGTACCTGGCCGTAAGTCGAAAGACCTTGGCGGCGAGAGCAAAGTTTGTATCTTTCGAAATGTTCCCTCCCGTGTTTTTCATTTCCTCCAAGATGGCGGAGTAATCATCGGGATCGGTTATTACGCTTACATGGCGGTAATTCTTCGCTGCGGCCCGTAGCATGGTCGGGCCGCCGATGTCAATGTTTTCGATAGCGTCATCAAGAGTACAGTCTTTTTTTGCCACAGTGTCTTCGAAACGGTAGAGATTGACGACAACCATGTCGATCATGTCGATATTGTGTTCGGCCGCAGCTTTCATGTGGGCCTCATTATCGCGCAATGCCAGAAGACCGCCGTGTATCTTCGGATGCAATGTCTTCAGCCTGCCATCCATCATTTCTGGGAACCCGGTATAATCGGATACATCGATCACATCTATGCCGCTGGCCCGCAACTGGGTCGACGTTCCTCCCGTCGACACGATTACTACATTAAAGTTCTTGAGTCCCCGTGCAAACTCGATAAGTCCTTTCTTGTCCGTGACGCTTATCAGCGCCCTTTTGATAGTATTCATATTCATTTCATGGTCTGGAATCTTGGTGATACCTATAAACCACTTTACCTCCTTACTTGTTGCATGTGGCGTATTCTTTTTTCAATGAGCGGTTCCGTACCAATATCAGGTCTGTGATCTACAGGCCCCGTGATTTGAGAAGCAGCGTTTTCCGCTATCTGTTCCGCCTTATGGAGACTGTCTGCTATGCCGACGACGCCGATTGCACGGGATGTGCTCATATAAAGTCCGTCTTCCCTTTTGTCAACAGAAGCATAGTATATGCGTGCTGATCCCACATTGCCGACCTCAATTCTCGCCGAAGTCGATTGAGCGTGGGGATGGTCTTTTGGAAGACCGTAACCCAAGGGGACAACGTACTTGCACACTGTTGCCTTTTTCTCGAATTCGATGTCTATTCTGTCGAGGGTCCCTTCGATGATTGCTTCGCAGACATCGACGAAATCAGTTTTCAGGATGGGAAATATATTCATGGCCTCGGGGTCACCGAAGCGGGCATTGTATTCCAGGAGCTTGATGCCCGATCTTGTTATGATGAATCCACCGTACATCACTCCTTTGTAATACTCTCCTGTCTCTTTATAAATTGCCTCCGCGACCTTCTGCGTAATTGAAAAACCCTCTGCGACGTCTTTCTTATCCATGAAAGGAAGAGAGTGATCTTCACAAGAATATGATCCCATTCCCCCTGTATTTGGGCCTTTATCGCCGACGAACCGCCTTTTGTGATCCTGAACGGGAGGGGTTGCGACAACGGTTTTTCCGTCACACAGGCACTGAAGGGAAAATTCCTCACCCTCCAGTCTTTCGTCAATAGTCACACTTTGATGCTCGGCCAGAACCTGCTCGCAGTATGCGAGTGCCTCTTCCTCTGTCTGAAAATGATCCCCCTGAACCATTACGCCTTTGCCTCCGGTCAGTCCGTCAGGCTTAACAACTATACCGTCAAGTTTGCTTATGAATTCTTTGATTCCTTTCATGCCTGTGAATATTCTAAATTTCGGATTCCCCGGTATATCGTATTTTCGGAGCAGATTTCTCGTGAAAGACTTTGAAGTCTCAAGACGGGCCAAGCTTTTGGTGGGGCCTACCGCTGGAATGCCCATTTCTTTCAAGGCATCAACAACTCCGCTGTTCAGGGGGTCTTCCGGTCCGACAATTGCAAAATCTACAGAGGTCCCTTTTGCAAAGGCGCTGATGGCCTTCAGGTCACTGTAGCTTCCAATGGAAACTTTTTCTGAGATCGATGCAATGCCCGGATTGTTGGCCTTCATAAATGAAAAGAGTCTTAGCGGATGCTTGGATCTCATGACCGCCTCGGCGATAGCATGTTCACGGGCACCGTTTCCGATCAAAAGTACGCTAATCATGGCTTTTTCCTCACACATTTTTTTTTGCAGCAAACTATATCCGCATGCATATCACGTGACCCTAATTTTAAAATTACCGCCCTTTTGGGTTCAAAATATCGGAAAAAATCATCCGCGTCAAACAAAACTGATCGCACACTGGTATTAATAGTCTGTCCTTCATGAAAAAAATTTGCTAAACTAGTCCACAAATATCATAAATATCCGTACTGCATGACTATCTCTTTAATACCGAGGAACATTTTTATATAAAATTGGAATATTTTATTTCATTCAAATTTGCACTGCTCGTTATTCTTTTTCTCCTGTCGGGATTTTTTTCCTGTTCAGAGGCTGCTCTTTTTTCGCTTACCCCCCTCCACCTCCACAAAATGAAGGAAGAACGTTCCCAGTTTCTGTCGTATGTAAACAGGCTTTTGGAACATCCAAGAAGGCTGCTCATTACGATCTTAGTAAGTAATGAATCAGTCAACATCACCATATCCGTCTTGGTGGCTTCACTTTGCATTCATTACTTCGGAGCAGACGGTCAGTGGTTAGCAGTTGCCATTACAACTCCGGTGTTACTTATCTTTGCGGAAGCAATACCAAAAACTTTTGCCGTTATTCGTCCCATATCTTTTTCGTCGTTCGTATCGCCTCTATTGGTTATCATTTCAAGAATTGAACGCCCTGTCGTATGGGCCTTGGAGAAAATATCCAGGTTTTTTGTATCCCTATTCTCGGATGAAACATCACCGGGGGAAAAGGCTCTTACAGAAGATGAATTTAAGATACTCATTGATGTCTATCAGAAGGAAGGAGGACTGGAAGAAGCACAGAGGGATCTCATACACAAGGTATTTGGCCTGGCCGATAAGCCGGTTTCAGAGATCATGATTCCCCGCGTTGAGATGTTTTGTCTTCCCATATCTCTTAGCATGGCAGAGATGGAAGCCGAGATCATCAGAGCGCGGCATACAAGGATACCCATTTACGGCAGTGATCGGGACGACATTCTGGGGATCCTGTTTGCAAGGGACCTCATAAGCGGAATCTCCAGAGAAGGCGGTGGCCTTCATATAAATAAATTATTGAAAAAGCCGTGGTTCGTCCCTGAGGTAAAAAGTGCCGCCAGCCTGCTTAGGGAATTTCAGACGAGAAAGATTCAAATTGCCATAATTGTCGATGAATATGGTGGCGTCTCCGGTATTGTAACAATCGAGGATATTCTCGAGAGCCTCTTTGAGGATATCTACGATGACTATGGATTGAGGGATAATCTCTGGCAGCGAATCGATGACAGAACATTGTTGGTATCAGGAAAGATGCCTGCGGAAGACTTGAACAATCTGACGGACATTTCGATCCCGGAGGAAGGTTTTGACACCGTCGGCGGCTTTGTCTTCCATCTTTTCGGGAAACTGCCTGCAAAAGGGGAAGAGATCAGCTTTGGTGATTACGTTTTTAGGGTGGAAAAAATGGGCAAGGCGAGGATTTTGAATATAAGGATTGAAAAGCGGGAGAAAAGCGATGACGGATAGCTTGTCTTCCCTCCTGTTGATTCTTTCCTGTATATGCCTTGAGGGGCTGTTCTCCGGAGGTGAACTCGCCTTTGTTGCCTCAGACGTCAACAAGATAAGGCAGAAGGCCAACACGGGTTCCCGTTCTGCCAGGATTACCCTGAGGCTTCTCGAGAAACCGGACTGGTTCCTTTCAACGACATTAAGCGGGACTGGGTTATGTGTCGTCACGAGCACCTCCATAGCTACCGCTCTGTTCATATCCGTATTCGGTTTGGCCAAAGGCCCAATGTTAGCTGTTATTGTTATGATTCCGACACTCCTCATCGTGGGAGAGATTATCCCTAAGAGCATATTCCAGCAGCATGCAGAATTCATTGCCATGAGGCTCTCATGGTTCATTTGGGTATCATCCTGGTTACTGTTTCCCATAGTGTTTATCATTTCTGTGATATCGCGGGGGGCTATCCGTATTTCAACGGGAGGAAAAAATGTTGTCTCCGCTTCTTATATTACAAAAGACGGTCTGAAATATATCCTGAGGCACAGATCGGAAGAAAGCGATATCCTGGGCACGGAAAGGGAAATGATCAGAAACATCATCGATTTTTTCGAGGTAACCGCAGATAAAATAATGGTGCCCCTATCGGCAATGACGTCCCTGCCGGTAACGGCCACTCTCAGCGAGGCAGTTCAACTTGCAGCTGAAAAGAAATATCTCCGCATCCCCGTTTATCGCGACCAGATATTCAATATCATCGGCATACTTCATTACTTCGACCTCTTAGAGGCCCTGCACGGACATGCTTCAAATCATCCTTCTCTTTCTGGTAGGAACGAAACGATCGAATCCTATCTTAAACCGGTGGTCTATTATATTCCGGAGACAAAACTTGCCAAAGAACTCCTCATTGAATTGCTTATCGGAGGTGAGAGGATGGCTGTCGTTGTTGATGAATATGGCGGTGCTTTAGGTATTGTGACGATAGAAGACATTCTCGAGGAGGTTGTGGGTGAGATTGACGATGAATATGGCAGTGGAGAAAAGATGTATAAGAAGATCGGGGCGGGGAAATATCTCGTCAATGCCAAAATAAGTGTAGAGAGGATTAATCAGTTGCTTCCGCTGGACATTCCGGACGGAGACTATGAAACCCTGGGGGGATTCTTGCTTTACAAGATGGAGAAAATACCGAAAAGACGAGACACATTAAGACATGGTAACGCTCTGCTCGTCATAGAGGATGCAGACGCAAGATCCATCAAAGAGATATTAATTGAGATGCCGTTTGATGCAGATGTCAGCGGAGGAGATAAGATCAGCCCTTGACGGTTTATAATAAAGAGTCAAGATTAATATGCGGGAGTTGGGGCGAAGTAAGAATCAGAAGTTGCGAGGTGTGACTGTCGGCAGGCGAGATGGATAAACTCACCTTGCGCATGAGGGGCACGTACTGGAGCGCGCCTTGCCTGGAACTTGTGAAAGGAATAATGAGGGTGAATCCGGCCCTTGCCGCGCCTGTGAAGGCAAGAAACATTTTTTTGTCACCATTAGTCATAACTTTATGAATCGATATGCAAGGTCGTTGAATGCACGGAAATGAAAAACAAAAAGTGAGCGCCGTCATATTGGCCGCAGGCAAGGGGAAGAGGATGAAGGCGGATATCGCTAAGGTCCTTCATCCACTCTGTGGCAAGCCTATGCTGGCATATTCAGTGGCCACAGCTAGGGCAGTGAACGTAGAAAAAATTGTGGTCATCGTAGGTCACCAGGCAGGTCTCGTCAGGGAGGCATTTAAGGATGAGGGCTTGATCTTCGTAGAACAGCTTGAGCAGCTGGGAACGGGACATGCAGTTCTTCAGGCGAGAGGTGTTTTCCATGGTTACAACGGTACGATACTGATATTGTGCGGCGACGTCCCTATGCTTTTGCCTTCAACTATCAACGCTCTGCTGGAAGTCCATATCCTGGAAAAATCGACTGTTACGGTTCTAACAACGATATTAGACGATCCCTCCGGCTATGGACGAGTAATCAAGGAGGGGGGGGAAGGTGAGATATTGAGGATTGTGGAGGAAAAAGATGCATCTCTTGCTGAGAAGAAAATAAAAGAAATAAATACGGGCATATACTGCGTTGAAAGCAATTTCCTCTTTAGAGCCATTGGCGACGTAGGCAATGATAATGTCCAGAAAGAATACTATCTTACCGATATAGTCGGCATAGCCTGGAAGAAGGGTTTGAAGACCAGATCGTTTATCGCTGCCAACTCTATCGAAGTCATGGGCATAAACACGCCTGATGATCTCGAAAAGGCGTCCGAACGCATGACAATATGCAAATGAAAATAGGAAATCTGACCCTCAAGAATAATGTTTTTCTGGCGCCTATGGCGGGCATTACGAATCTGCCCTTTCGGACCCTCGCCAGAGAATTCGGGTGTGGCTTAGCATTTACGGAAATGATCAGCGCCAATGGCCTTGTCAGGAAGACCAAGAAGAGCTACCGGTACCTTCTCTCCTCACCTGATGACAAACCCTTGGGCGTCCAGATCTTTGGAGTCGATCCGGATGTCCTTTGTGAAGCGGTGCGAATGTCCACTGATAGCGGTGCGGATCTGATAGATATAAACATGGGCTGTCCAGTTAGAAAGGTAGTAAAAACGGGCGCCGGAGCCGCTCTCTTGAAAGAACCCGATCGAGTGCGCCGTATCCTGCAAGCTGTCCGGGAGGCGACATCATTGCCATTGACTATAAAACTTCGTTCAGGCTGGCATCGTGGTGAAATGAGGGCACTTGAGATTGCGGGCATAGCCCAAGATTGCGGAGTAGATGCAGTAATACTCCATCCCCGTACCGCTGATCAGGGATACAGCGGGGCTGCAGATTGGAGCGTTATTGAAGAAGTGAAAAAAAAATTACATATCCCTGTAATAGGAAGCGGCGATATAAGAAGTCTCGAAGACGCCTGCCGGATGCTAAAAACTACTGGTTGTGACGGCATAATGGTGGGAAGGGCAGCGCTTGGCAATCCCTGGTTATTAGATGAAATCATAAGACATTTTGAAGATCGGAAAAACGTATTGCCACCCTCTTCAGCCGAGAGGGAGAAGATTATAAAACACCATATGGAAATGGAAATCAATTACTCGGGGGAATGCTTGGGTCTCAGAAATTTCCGAAAACACCTTCTATGGTATACGAAAGGCATAAGGGGCGGCTCTCTGTTTAGGGAGATAGTGGGCAGGATACATGACAAAAATGATATATTAGATGCAGTTCACGGATTTTTCCGTGCTATCGTGGAAGGTCCTCCCATGTCCCTGAAGCAATAAAATAAGCGCTTGACATTTATGGGTCGAATTGGCATAATCCGAACCAATTCTTTGGGTAAAACTACCGAGAGGTTCATTGATCGGCTGGAGTTTCTTCTCTTACTATTAACAGCTTGTTTTCAGCGTGTTTGATTGAAGGGAATGCGGTCAAAAATCGTACGAAAGATGTGATGAATTGTGGAACTTGTTAAATTTGAGGAATTGGAAAGCAAGATCAAAAATCTTATCGAAGAACATGCTTTACTGAGAAAGAAGAATCATGAATTAGGAGAACTTCTCAAGAGCAAAGGATTGGAGTTAGAGGGGGCGAACAATAAAATAAGGGGATTAAACGAGGAAAGGGATTCAATACGCACAAAGGTGGACTCACTACTTGATTTGCTTCAGGATATCAATGTACATTAATGAATATTGAGGTCATGTATTTGGACAAGAGTTTTAATATCAATATACTGGGGCAGGAGTTGTCAGTTTTATCTGATTCGGGGGATGAACACGTAGCAAGCGTTGTCAAGTACGTAAATGACAAGATAAAAGAAGCAGGAAATATATCCGCAAACGCGAACACCTTAAATGTTGCCATACTGGCTGCTTTGAACATTGCAGATGAGTATATTAAATTTAAGGGAATGAAAGAAGATATTTGTAATCAGTTAGAGAGTAGATCCGAGAGATTGATAGATCTTATTGATGAGATAAGGTGAAGTAAGAAAACATTATCCCCTGCAGTGTGCGTGATTAACATTCATTTTTTGAGCCAACACCTTGGAACCGGGGGCCTTTCCTTGTTAGCGGTGTGCATGTCTGCCAGCATCCCGTAAAACGGTGGTGGAAAGCCTAAAGCAACAATAGGGTGCCCACCTTATCGGAAGGTTCAAAAAGGTGTTTAACACGGCATTGGCGGGGGTTTTATTTTATAATTTAGGGCTTTCATCAGGATTTGTTCCCGCAGCGGCGCAGTTAACCCGATCCCTTCCATCACATCCCCATTAATTCAATGAGACTTGTACTTTTTCGCGGCGAAGCCGCGGATAAATTGTCAGTCAATGTACCTAGAGCGAATGAGACAAGTTGAAATATCTTGCGCTGTAAATTCGTGCAATGAACATTTTATCCATGATAAGCCCTGGATATTCTGTTTAACATCATAGATTAAGGAGGTGAAGAGGCTTTGATATATAACACTTTAATCGCGTTTATTGTAATCGGCTCTATAGCACTCGGCATCTTGTTGGGATATGCGTTGAGACAGAGGCTTTCCGATAAGAAACTGGAATCATCAGAAAACCTCTCAGCCAGAATTATAGATGAGGCAAAGAAAGAAGCAGAAACCATCAAGAAGGAGGCTCTACTTCAGGTTAAAGAAAATCTTCTCAAGACAAAAACGGAATTCGAAAAAGATTCGAAAGAGAGGAAGCTTGAACTCGACACTCTTGAACGTAGGCTGCGGTCCAAAGAAGAGAATATAGATAGAAGGTTAGACTCGCTGTCTCAGAAAGAAACGAATATTGAGAACAGGGAGAAGGGCTTGATAAGCAAGGAGACGCAGATAAATGATAAACATGAAAGGTTAAACCGTTTGCTTGAGGAACAGAAAGAAAAGCTGGAGAAGATTGCAGGCATTTCCTCCGAGGAGGCGAAAAATTATCTCATGCAGTCAATGGAAGCTCAGGCGAAACGGGAGGCGGCAGTTAATATAAGAAAGATAGAGGAGGAAGCCAAACGGACCGCTGACAAGAATGCACGAGAAATAATTACGTACGCCGTGCAAAGATATGCCAGTGAATTCGTTGCCGAGAACACTGTATCAGTGGTCAATCTTCCCAACGATGAAATGAAGGGCAGAATTATTGGGAGGGAAGGCAGAAATATTAGGGCTATTGAAGCAGCAACGGGTATAGACTTAATTGTTGATGATACACCGGAAGCCGTTGTCCTTTCGAGTTTTGATCCCATCAGACGGGAAGTGGCAAGAATGTCTCTTGAGAGATTAATTACAGACGGCAGAATCCATCCCGGCAGGATTGAGGATATAGTGAAAAAGGTTAAAACGGAGGTGGATGTTATTATTCGCGAGACTGGCGAACGTACATCTTTTGATGTGGGAGTACATGACCTCCATCCCGAAATTACGAATCTATTAGGAAGTCTCAAGTTCAGAACCAGCTTTTCTCAAAACGTCCTTCAGCATTCTGTTGAGGTTGCTCACCTTACAGGCATTATGGCTGCCGAGTTGAAAATGAACGTCAAAGAAGCCAAGAGGGCGGGGCTGCTTCACGACATAGGAAAAGCGGTGGACCATAAAGTTGAAGGCACACATGCGGCAATTGGCGCCGATTACGCAAAGAGGTTCGGCGAATCATCCAGGATTGTTCAGGCAATTGCGACACACCATGATGACGGTCGAACCAATACGCTCCTGGGCGTACTCATTCAGGCGGCTGATAGCCTGTCGGCCGCAAGGCCGGGCGCACGCAGGGAGATGCTCGAAACCTACGTTAAGCGTTTGGAAGAACTGGAAAGTATAGCAAACTCCTTCAGCGGAGTTGACAAATGCTATGCCATACAGGCAGGAAGGGAGATACGCATACTTGTTGAAAATGAAAAGATTTCGGACGATGACGCCGTTATGCTCTGCAAGGATATTATCAAGAAGATTGAAGCTGATTTGACTTATCCGGGACAGATAAAAGTAACTGTCATCAGGGAAACGCGGGTTTCAGATTATGCAAGATAGAAAACGCAGATGAAGATATTGTTCATTGGAGACATAGTAGGCAAACCTGGAAGACGCGCGGTTCGTGAGCTTTTACCCGAAATCATTTTTCAATACAAGATTGATTTTGTCATTGCGAATTGCGAAAATGCAGCTGCAGGATTTGGCGTGACGAGAGACGTCGTCGAAGAACTCTACAGCAATCACATCAACGTGTTGACTTCAGGGAATCATATCTGGGATAAGAGAGAGATTAGTGAGTTCGTTGGAGACTATGAAACACTTCTCAGGCCGGCCAATTATCCTGCGGGTTCGCCCGGGTGGGGAAGTGTCGTCAGGCCTGATTCGTCGGGGATATCCTGCGGAGTGATTAATCTTATGGGGCGGGTCTTTATGAAAACTATCGAGTGTCCTTTCAGAGCGGCCGAAAGAGAAATAGAAAAGATGAAAAAGTATACGAAGGCAATCATTATTGATATGCATGCAGAGGCCACTTCGGAGAAAGAAGCTATGGGATGGTTTCTTGACGGTCGTGTCAGTGCTGTTCTTGGGACGCATACTCATGTGCAGACCGCCGATGAGAGTATACTGCCCGGCGGCACTGCCTACATAACAGATGTCGGGATGACGGGTCCTTTCAACTCGATCATTGGCATAAGAAAGGATGCTGTGCTCGAGAGGTTTTTGACGCAGATACCAAACAAGTTTGATGTGGCCAAGGATGATGTTCGGCTTCAGGGCGTCA
>Ga0187854_10000074_pt1:0-47500 | contig 145084 bp, 139 predicted proteins | sample June2016WEW_6_15_FD_132445 | JGI IMG/M metagenome (GOLD analysis project Ga0187854, IMG submission 132445) | Peatland microbial communities from SPRUCE experiment site at the Marcell Experimental Forest, Minnesota, USA - June2016WEW_6_150 | ecosystem: Environmental > Terrestrial >... | reverse complement strand
TGACGGACAATAGGAACAGGACTGTTGCAGAAATCCGGCATATTTTTTCAAAACATGGGGGGAACCTTGGTGAGAACGGATGTGTATCATGGATTTTTGAAAAGAAGGGAAGCATCTTATTAGACAAGAAGAGCGTCAGCGAAGACGCTCTCATGGAAATAGCTCTTGATGCGGGTGCCGAAGACGTCAGGGAAGAGGAGAACGAATTCGAAGTCGTTACAGACCCCACCATATTTGAGCAGGTGAGGAAGGCCATCGATGATAAGGGAATCAAGTATATTAAGGCACAGGTTACCAAGATTCCCCAAAGTGCCGTCAGGCTGGAGGCAGACAAGGCAGTGCAGATGCTCAAACTGATGGAAAAAATGGAAGATAACGATGACGTGCAGCATGCGTATGCCAATTTCGATATACCGGACGACATCATGGAAAAATTCAGTTAGTCGATGGAAAGGGTCTGAGCATTGAGAGTCTTAGGAATTGATCCAGGCATTCACATAACTGGTTACGGTGTTGTTGAAAAACAAAAAAGCAGCCTTAAACATGTCATGCATGGAGAAATTAAGATGGTAAAAGGTTCGTCCCTGTCATCGCGCCTATCAGTGATATATGATAATTTACTGGAGGTCATTAATCAGTCATCTCCCGATGCCATCGTTGTAGAAGACGTTTTTTATGGAAAGAATATTAAGAGTCTCATCAGACAGGGAGAGACGAGGGGCGTAGTTATCCTTGCCAGTGCACGGAGCTGCAAGCCAGTCTATGAATATACTCCCCTCGAAGTCAAGAAGGCCGTTGTAGGATACGGAAGGGCAGAGAAAAACCAGATCCAGACTATGGTCAAAGCTATACTGAACCTAACAGATCTTCCTCCTGTCGATGCCGCCGATGCCCTGGCTATCGCCATCTGTCACATCAATTCCTTGAAAGTGGTATCAATTTAAGATGATTGCTCTGATAAACGGATTACTGATTTACAAGGCCACGAGCAGTGTCATCGTGGATGCTAATGGCGTCGGATACCGCATCTTTGTCCCTCTAACAACCTTTTATACACTTCCCGACACCAACAAACCTGTGACACTCCATGTATACACACACGTGCGGCCTGACGCTATCAGTCTTTTCGGGTTTGGTACAGGAAGAGAAAAGGATGTGTTTGAGGTGATGCTTTCTGTCTCTGGAATAGGTCCGAAGCTCGCCATGAACATACTTTCAGGAATTTCTGCCGAAGAGCTGATGAAGGCCGTGTCTCATGGAAATTTGAATCGCTTGGTATCCATACCGGGTGTGGGCAAGAAAACGGCAGAAAGAATGATCCTTGAGCTCAAAGACAAGATGGTGAAACTGAGCGCATGTGATGTCATCTACAAAGACAATGGCGATATAATGATTCTTGATTCTATCAAAGATGATGCCCTGTCAGCACTTATTAATCTCGGTTATAAGAGTCATAGGGCCAGGGAAGTCGTGGACAAGATCATCGACGAATCTCCCCAATCTCTGACTCTGGACGTTCTGTTGAAGAAAGCCCTGAAGATTTTAGCCGGTTAAGTTCAGGCGACTTCATTAGTGGGGAAAATATAATTGAAAAACAGGATATCTTAAGATGGAGACAAAGAATCCCCTCATAAGTCCCGCGAGCCTGAATGGTGAAAAGGGATATGAAAGTTCTTTGCGTCCGAAAATGCTGGCGGAGTACGTTGGGCAGGAGAAGATCAAGGCCAATCTCTCCATCTTTATTGAAGCGGCTAAACGGAGAAAAGATGTTCTTGATCACGTCCTCCTTTACGGGCCTCCGGGTCTCGGAAAAACAACACTGGCGTACATCATGTCCAGAGAGATGGGGGTTGATATCAAGGTGACCTCGGGACCTGTCGTGGAAAGGCCGGGAGACCTGGCGGCAATCCTCACCAATCTTCATGATCAGGATATTCTCTTTATTGACGAGATACACAGACTCTCGCACGTCGTTGAAGAAATATTATATCCTGCTATGGAAGATTACCATATTGATATTCTCATCGGCCAGGGGCCGTCCGCTCGTTCTATGAAACTTGAGATACCCAGATTTACTTTAGTGGGTGCGACAACAAGGGCCGGATTGCTGACATCGCCTTTGCGGGATCGATTCGGCATGAGTTTCAGGCTCGATTTTTATACCGCTGAAGAACTCACTGTTATAATAGAGCGATCAGCAGAGATATTGGCCATTAATATAGACTCTGAAGGCGCAGCAGAAATGGCAAAACGCTCCCGAGGGACACCGCGCATAGCTAATCGCCTGCTTAGAAGGGTAAGGGATTTTGCACAGATTAAGAGAAATGGGTTCATTGACAGAGAGGTTGCCATCGCTGCCCTCGAAATGTTCGAGGTCGATCATAAGGGTTTTGATCAGATGGACAGAAAAATATTGCTGACACTCATTGATAAGTTTAATGGAGGTCCTGTAGGGATCGATAGTCTTTCGTCTGCGATCGGCGAAGAGAGGACAACGATTGAGGACATCTACGAGCCTTATCTGGTGCAGGAAGGTTATCTGCAAAGGACGGCGAGGGGAAGGGTCGCTACAAGGACGGCCTATGAGCATTTCGGCCGGGAATGGATGGAAAACGGCCAGAAGGGGCTCTTCTGAAGCTATACGGAGCACCAAAAAAATACTAGACAATATCTATTCAAATTGTCCCAATCGCCTGGACTTTTTTATACCGGAAAATAGATGTCATGAAGCTATTGATGCACATATGCTGTGCGCCCTGCACTGTATACCCGTTTCAGAAATTGAGAACTGATGGTCACGATGTACATGGGCTATTTTATAATCCCAATATCCATCCCTACCGCGAATACAAGAAGCGTCTTGACACCCTCACCGAGTATGCCAATAAATGTGGTTTAAGTGTGACATGCCAGGAAGAATACAATTTGGAGGAGTTTCTCAGGAACATTGCCTTCAGGGAAAAGGACAGATGTCGCTATTGTTATTATGACCGTTTGCATCGCACGGTTTATAGAGCAAAGGAAGGAAGGTTCGATGGATTTACCACGACCCTGCTCTATAGCAAATTTCAAGATCACACGCTTATTAAGAAAATTGGAGAGAGCCTGGCGACAGAGCATAACATCGAATTCTACTATCAAGATTTTCGCATGGGTTGGCTCGACGGAATAAAGATTTCTAAGGAAATGGGCATGTATAGGCAGCCCTATTGCGGTTGTATCTACAGTGAAAAGGAGAGATTTTATCCCGCTAAGTGAGGATCCAAAGGGAAGTCCGCGGAAATCCCGGTATGCAGTTAAAGATGAACTGTTGGAATCTTTCAGCTACCGTCCGTGTTGTGATGCTGTGAACATAGTGTGTCTTTTCTAACACACAATTGTAGGTACGTATTCTTCACGATCGTGAACCGCTTATCAGTAAATATCAGTATATTTAATTCGTTACATATGTTATGACTACGCCCACTTGGTTCAAAACTGCTTGGTATATTAATTGCTATTGAAAGAGTATCTTTAACTTAGACAACCGGAAATATGCACCTGCAAAGAACTATCAAACACGAAATCAGCTGCCGGAATATTGGTCTTCACTCGGGAAGAAAAGTCAGCATGACAATAAAGCCTTCCGGAGTAGATGAGGGCGTTGTCTTTATTCGCAAGGATTTACCTGGTGATGTAAGGATAAAGGCGGATTTCGAGAATGTCCGTGATACCATATTGGCCACAACTATAGGTCTTAATGGTGCTACGGTTTCGACAGTTGAACATTTGCTCTCTGCACTTTGCGGTATGGGCGTTGATAATGCCATTGTAGAAGTGGATGCTCCTGAGATTCCCATCATGGATGGAAGTGCTCTTCCTTTCGTTAACCTCTTAAAGGACGTTGGCACGACGATACAGAATAAATGCAAAAGATTGCTGGTGATTCAGAAGAGGATTTCCGTCTCTGAAGGAGATGGTACAGCCATGCTGCTGCCGTCTCGGGAGTTTAAGATTACCTATGGTATTGATTTCGAGCACCCGCTTATCCGTCAGCAGTCTTATGATATGACTTTTTCAGATGTCGCTTACGAAAGGGATATCTGCCAAGCGCGGACTTTTGGCTTTTTAAAGGATGTCGAATATCTTCAGGCAAAAGGTTTGGCGTTAGGGGGATCTCTCCGGAATGCCGTTGTATTGGACGAACGGAGGGTGATCAATAAAGAAGGTTTGCGATGTCACGATGAATTTGTAAAACATAAGATTCTGGATGCCATCGGCGACCTTTCGCTTTTAGGCATGCCGATCATCGGCCATTTTATAGCTTATAAATCTGGACACCGGTTAAACAATCTTCTCCTCAAAGAAGTGATGACTCACCAAGAATGCTGGAAGATGGTAAGTCATATTGACAGAGACAGAGGTGAAGAAGAAATCAAGTCTCTCAATATTCCGTCTTTCAGTATCCTCGATACAGTAAATGCTCCGATGCCCGTTGCGTGAAGCGCCTCTATTGCCTTTTATACGCTGAACATTCCACAAATTACACTTGCTTTTTATGGCGCAGTTTCTTAGTATACCTTGTAAATAATCAAAACAGTAAATAAATCTATAGTTTGATGAGGATGGAACATGAGGTGCATGTTCCTGTTTAGCAGTGTGCTTTGAGTAATGATCAGGAAATTTCTCATAAAATATTTATGTGCCTTTATGATGACTTGCGGTGGCGCAGGGCGCTTGTATGCGTAAACCAATTCTTCTCTTGGCTGTATTCTTTGCCTGCTATTTTTTTCTCGTTTTCCCCCTAAGCTCATATCGTCGAGACGCGAGGATAGCGGATATTGTCATTACTGATAGTGATGATCACGTGATGGTCTACGCGAAAGTGACTAACTGTTATACAAAAAGAATGGAGTCAGCCATCCTGGCAGGCGTTCCTACGACGTTTACTTTTCTGCTTGATCTTTATCAGGAAAGGCCGAACTGGGTCGATGAGAAGATATGCAGTGTGATTGTCAAACAAACAATTAAGTATGATAATGTGAAGAAGGTTTTTTACATATCGTCAATGGAAGGAAATAAACAATCGGAATTTCAAGATTTTGATGCAGCCAAGAAGGCCATGTCAGAACTCAACGGCATTCTATTGGCCTCGCTGAAGGATTTGCAGAAGGACAAATCTTACTACATCATGGTCAAGGCAAAACTTGATAAAATACGGCTTCCCATGCATATGGAATATGTCTTATTCTTTGTTTCACTGTGGGATTTTGAAACGGATTGGTATCGACAGAGGATTGTTTAACAGGCATGTTTAAGAACCATGTAATCAAAGATGATCGGGAATTAAGAAGGCGCAAAAGAGAACGCATAATCATTATTGTCACCATCCTTCTCATTGTCATGGTGAGCTTGCTGGGAATTCAGCTCTCTCGCGCAGGAGCCATTCTTCCCATATCAAACAACGTGCTCATCTTTGGCCTGATATTAAATATCAATATCATTCTGATTCTCGTAATTCTCATACTCCTTCTGGTCTTTCTAATAGTCAGAAATGTCGTCAAGCTGCTTTTCGAAAGCAAGCGCGGCATCCTAGGATCGAAACTCCGGACTAAGCTCGTGGCCGCATTCGTAGGCTTATCTTTGATTCCTACGGTAACACTATTTTTAGTAGCCATCAGTGTCTTTTCATACAGCATAGAGAACTGGTTTAACATCACAATCGGAGACGCGCTAAACAAGACCGTCGAGGTCGCGCATCTTTATTATCAGCAGTCTGGCGATCAAGCGAAATATTATGCCAGGCAGATCAGTTCCGACATCACGAAGAATCGCCTCTATGATCAGGAGAGGGCAGAATATCTGAAAGCCTTGATTGAACAGCGTCAGAAGAATTATAGGCTGGGGTTACTTGAGGTTTATTTTAATAACCAAGAAAGGAGCCTCCTCGTAAGGGATCCCGATAACCCAAACATCGAGCCTAAGCCGCTCAGCCCCAAGATGCTCGAAGACGTTTTTACAGGTCAGGAAGTGTCTGTTGTGGAATCATCAGAGGTTGGAGATTTGATTCGCGGTGTGGCTCCCATCTATTCCTATGTGAGTCCGGGGGAGGTCATCGGTGTCGTTGCGGTCAATTATCACGTCCCCAAAGAACTTGTAAATAGTATGGGAATCATTTCTAAGACGTCCGAACAGTATGGACAGATTACGCTGCTGAAGAATCCCATAAAATTCACCTATATTATTACGCTTTTCATCGTAACGTTTTTGGTCATTTTTTCCGCCACATGGTTTGGACTGTATCTTGCCAAGGGCATCACAGTACCCATACAGGATCTCGCCGAAGCAACGAACAAGATAGCCCGTGGAGAACTGGACCATCAGATCGATATCGTGGCAGATGACGAAATAGGAATTCTGGTCGATTCCTTCAATAAAATGACAAAAGACTTAAAAAGAAGTAAAGAAAGACTGGAACAGGCGAACATAGATCTTGAACAACGAAGAAAATATATGGAAACAGTTCTCGGCAACGTATCCGCCGGTGTTGTTTCCATTGATCGTAATGACGTCATTACAATCATCAACAAAGCCGCCGAAAGAATGCTAGACATAAAGACGGAAAAAGTCCTCAACAGACGATTCCAGGATGTGTTAATTGCCGAGCATCTGGCTGTGGTGGATGAATTGTCCAAGGAACTGAAAGAGAACGGAACAAATTTCGTAGAAAGACAATTGGAGTTGATGCTTAAAGGCAAAGTATTGACAGTGTTGATGACAATAACGCGGATAAGCGACGATGACGGGAATTATATGGGCATGGTGGTAGTCTTTGAGGACCTTACGCAGATTCGTAATGCCGAACGAGCGGCGGCATGGAGGGAGATTGCCCGGAGAATGGCCCACGAGATCAAGAACCCATTGACGCCTGTCCAGCTCTCAGCTCAGCGATTGCAGAAGAAATACGCTGAAAGGCTGGATGATGACGGCGCTATATTTCACGAATGCACCAAGACAATAATAGATCAGGTTGACGTGTTGAAAAACCTGGTCAATGCCTTTTCCCGCTATGCTCAGCTTCCTGTCACCAACCCTGTTCTGAGCGATCTGAATGAGGTTATAAGTGATTCCGTTGTTCTTTTTCAGGATGCTCACAAAGATATCAATTTTGAATTTCAGACAGATCAGGATATGCCGAAATTGAATCTCGACTCAGAGCAAATTAAGCGCGTCATGGTCAATCTTCTGGATAATGCAGTCGCCGCCGTGAGTAAAAATAATGGTCATATTGTGGTCAGAACGACCTTTGATAAAAGCCATCGGAGGGCCAAAGTTGAGGTTGCCGACGACGGTCACGGTGTGCCTTACAGTTATAAGGTGAAGATGTTCGAGCCCTACTTTTCCACGAAAAGAACCGGCACGGGGCTGGGTCTTGCGATAGTGAGCACGATTATATCGGATCACCACGGTCATGTGAGCGTCCGAGACAATGTACCCACAGGGACCATTGTAGCTTTCGAATTGCCGATTCCGGAGGGCACTGATTCAGGCTAAAGGTTATTATTAATTTGTCCGATGTAAAATAGATAAACAGGTTTTTGTTGAATTATGCAGAGAACAATACTGATTGTAGATGATGAAAAGAGTATATGCCAATCCCTGGGGTCCATCCTAGCAGACGAGGGATATGAAGTCCTGGCAGCAGCCTCCGGCGAAGAAGCCCTTAAAATCGTCAAGGAAGAACTGCCAAGTCTTGTCATACTGGACATATGGCTGCCCGGCATTGACGGCATCGAGACCCTTAAGATGATCAAATCACAATACCCGCAGATAAGGGTTATAATGATATCCGGCCATGGAACTATTGAAACGGCGGTTAAGGCTACGAAGCTCGGGGCTTTTGATTTTTTTGAAAAGCCCCTGTCCATGGAAAAGGTGATACTCATTGTCAATCATGTGTTTGAGTTGATTGACTTGGAAGAGGAAAATAAATTATTAAAGCAGAAGATCAGCCATGACTATGAGCTTACGGGCAACAGCGCGCCGATACTCGAATTGAAAGAAATGATCAGCATTGTAGCGCCCACGAATGCATGGATCTTAATCATGGGGGAAAATGGGACGGGAAAGGAACTCGTAGCCCGATCGATACACAGATTGAGTAAAAGGGCGTATAAGCCTTTTGTTGAAGTTAACTGCGCGGCTATTCCGGAGGATCTGATAGAAAGTGAATTGTTCGGCCATGAAAAGGGTGCGTTTACAGGTGCGACTGAGAAAAAGAGAGGGAAATTTGATCTTGCTCATGAAGGGACTCTCTTCCTGGATGAAGTGGCGGACATGAGTCTGAAGGCTCAGGCGAAGATTCTCAGAATTCTTCAGGAGAAGAAATTCGAAAGGGTAGGAGGAAACACTTTCATACCTACGGATGTGAGGGTGCTTGCTGCCACAAACAAAGACCTTGAACTGGAGATGGAAGCGGGGAAATTCAGGCAGGATCTATACTACAGGCTTAACGTCATACCTCTGAGAGTTCCCCCCTTGAGAGAACGGAAAGAGGACATTCTTCTATTGACTAACTGGTTTCTAAAGGAATTCAGCCTGAAAGAACATGAGGAGGAAAAGACAATCGCCAATGATGCCTTGGCCAGACTTATAGAGCACAATTGGCCGGGCAACGTGAGGGAGTTGAAAAATTTCATTGAGCGACTCGTCATCATGGTTCCCCATGACGTGATTACGGCGAACGACATTCCTTTGTTGACAGAAGAAGACCATGAAATTCCGGAAGCGGGCCTTCCTTTATTTGCGGCAGACTCTTTCAGAACGGCAAAAATGGATTTTGAAAAGGAATATATAATAAAGAAACTAAAGGAGTTTGATGGAAATATCTCAAAGACTGCGGAGGCCATTGGCTTGGAGCGGAGCAACCTTCACAGGAAAATCAAGAGATACGGTCTTGACGATACACCGAAACAATAGAAGGTTAACTTTCCTGCCTGCTCAGATCGGAGAGAGAAAATTTGTTTGAGGGCAAAAACATCAACCCGAGAATGATAATTATCCCCACGCATATAACATGAAATATAACAGAGAAGGTAAAGGCCTCTGCCTTGGGAATTCCGAATAGAGAAAGTCCCACGATACAGGAATAATGCCAATTACCGACGAAACCCGGCGCCGCGGGTATGCTAATTCCGATCATAAGTATGATCATCACGACAAAGGGAGCGGCAAGCGGCAGGGCAAAGCCGAAGGCCAAAAACATGAAATATATCGCAGCGACCTCCATCAGCCATATAACGGCGGACAGGGAGATCACATGGAAGAGACGCTTGGGATCAGTTATGATCTTGAATCCATCGATAAATTGATGGAACAAATGGTTCAGTTTCTGAGTGTATCTTTCTGGGAGTATACTGAAAGTCGAATTTAGTGCCCTAAGAGACACCTCTCTTTTCAAGATCATGAATATCATGCCGATCAATATGATTAGAGTGATCAGGGAAAAAAGGATAACGGATCTGATCAGCCATGGCGGAAAAGGTGTGAAGAATAACGCTAGAAGGAAAATCACGAGTACCGTCAAGCAATCAAAGACGCGCTCCACAAGAATAGTGCCGACGGCAGCGCTCATCTGGATATGACATTTCTTTGTAATAAGATAGGGACGTGCCAGTTCACCGAGACGTGCCGGGATGGCGAGAATGGCTAAGAAACCTACGCTTGTGACGGAGAAAAGGGAAAGTTGATCGACCTTGACTATGGGACTGAGTATGACTCCCCATCGCAAGGACCTTAATGCCTGCATGATAAACATGATTATCAATACAGGCAGCACATATCCATACCTGATAGTTTTAAAACCTTGAGTGACATCTTGGAAATTGATGCCCCTGATAGATAGATAGACGAGAATAGCGCCGAGAATAATTCCCACCGCCAGTTTTTTTTTCATCACATGTTCCTGTCAATAAATAGAGACCGTATGGATTCTACTTTCACTTCTTTTTCGTGAGATTGTCATTGATTTTATCATGCAGGAGCTGTGATGCAAGTCTGTCACCCATGACGCCTACCCTTACAGAAACGGTGGTGACATTTTTCGCCTTATAATTTGCGGTAATCTGAACTTTTTCATTCTCAATCATCGCGGTAATCTTCCCTGAACCTATCTCTTTGAGGGGTTCAACATCCAAACCGCGCATATCTGCCACAGTTTTTTCACAGGCTGACCATACTTTTTCAAAAGAGTTGTAGTAATCCGTCTTGAGTTCGCCGTTGATGTAGAAATATGTTCCCGAACCTGCGCCGACGGCAGCGCCGCCTACTACCGCTGCAGGGCAGCCAGAAGTGAAGAAAATACCCAAGACTAATAATACTAACCAGCTTTTTTGTACGTTCATAGATCCTCCTTTCATGTAAGATCAATTGCTGTCGTTTTTTCTTCCTCAATATGAAACGCGGCTGATTCCGGTTTCATGTCCGTGTGAACAGAGCTGCGGAAATATCAGTTTTGCACGATACTGTTCATGTTCGTATGACGACACATAGAGACAGCGACCAGTATCCTTATAAATGATGTTTTTCCAATTGTCCATTTTTTCTTATTCCGAACTTCCTATAGGTGGGCTGTAACGATGGTTGGTATTGCAAGACTTTCTGCAGCAGATCTTATAAGCGCCGATTTGCTTGTTTCAGGGGGATCATAATTCGCCGTTCAACTTAGCAAATTCCCTGAGAAGATCTTCCTGTTTCTTATTCAGATCGACAGGTATCATGACTACAGTTTCAATAATCTGGTCCCCACGCCCGAATCCCCTCAGGTTTGGAATACCTTTTCCTTTCAGACGGAATATGGTGCCATTTTGGGTTCCCCGTGCAATCTTGAGCTTCTCCGTGCCGTTGAGAGTCGGTACCTCAATTATGGCTCCCAGAGTCGCCTGGACAAATGAAATAGGGATCTGGCAGTATATGTTGTTATCTCTTCTTTCAAAAAATTCATGGGCCTCCGTTTGGATGAACACATAGAGATCGCCTTGATGTCCGCCATATTCTCCGTCTTCGCCTTCCCCGCGGAGCCTCAACCGCGACCCTGTTTCGACGCCGGCTGGTATCTTCAGATGGACAGTTTTCGTAACTTTCTCCCTGCCCGTTCCCATGCATTCCGAGCACAATTTTGTTATGACCCTGCCCTGTCCCCTGCATTGGGGGCATGTAGTACTGATCGTGAAGAAGCCGCTTGACTGTGTTACTTGGCCTCTTCCGCCGCATTGGCGGCATGTTTCCGGCGTACTTCCCGGTGCCGCACCTGTGCCATGACATGCGGAACATCTCTGGGTCTTCTTCACTTCGATATCTCTGGAGGTGCCGAAGGCAGCGTCCATAAATGACAGTTTGAGGTCATAGCGGAGATCTATCCCGGCACGCTGCGATGTCCTCGACCCCGCGCGTCCGGCGCCAAATCCAAAGATGTCCTCGAAGATATCACCAAAACTTGAAAATATATCGTCAAAACCTGAGAAGCCTCTGAATCCTATGCCGTTGAGTCCTTCATGGCCATAACGGTCATAGATATCCCTCTTCTCTCTATCACTTAATACCTCGTAAGCCTCCGCCGCTTCTTTGAATTTATCCTCGGCTTCTTTATCGCCCGGGTTTCTATCCGGATGATACTGCATAGCCAGTTTTCTATAATTTTTTTTGATTTCCTCGTCTGTAGCTTGTCGATCGACTCCGAGGCATACATAATAGCAGCGTTTGGTCATCAGTGCTTACCGTCGTCCTCCGATTTGATTATTTCCTTTATCTGTCCGGCCATAGCATCGTTGTTGCCTTTTTCAAAGGCATAAAGAGCGAATAAGTATTTCTTAAATTCCAGGGCGCGCTGTCCTATTGCGTTCCAGATTTCCTCCGGGATTGTTTGTCTCAAAGGCTTCAAGACCTGTTGAAGAAGCATGACATCCCCCGATCCTTCAGCCATGCCCTTGATTGTTTCAAGGCCCTGAACGTAATTTGCCTTCTGGTAAAAATCAATGGCATCGGAGATTTTCCCCTCATCAAGAAAGGCATCCCCGTATGCTATGAGATCCTTCTCGGAGAAGCGTTTTACGTAAAGGGTATGCTGTTTTTCTTGATAATTGGGCAACTTTTTCGACATTTTTTAATGGCTAATGCGCTTGTATAAATTATCCCTTAAGTTAATAAGCTTTTTGGACATGTCAAGAGAGATGATATGCTCACCTGACAAGTCTATTCAGGGCTTCCGCATACTTTTTCCTTGTTTGTTCGATAATCTCAGCAGGAAGGTTCGGGGCGGGTGGTTTTTGGTTCCATTTGATGGAGATGAGATAATCCCTCAAGAACTGTTTGTCAAAACTCTTCTGAGGTCTCCCCTCTTCGTAGTCTTCTTTTGGCCAGAATCTCGATGAATCCGGCGTCAGCAGTTCATCAATCAGGATCAGCCTGTCTTCTATGATGCCAAATTCCATCTTGGTGTCGGCAATGATAATACCCGTCTCTTCGGCATGCCTTGATGCTCTCGCATAAATCGCAAGGCTTGTTTCAATGATCTTCTCCGTCTGTTTGGCACCGATGGTATCTTCCATCACTCTTCTTGTTATCGGCATGTCATGCTTTCCTTCCGGGGCTTTTGTGGAAGGTGTGAACAGGGGTTCCGATAGTCTTGCGGATTCTCTTAATCCGGTTGGAAGTTTGATGCCTGAAACAATTCCGCTCTCCAGATAATCCTTCCAGCCTGAGCCGCTTAAGTATCCACGGACAACGCATTCGACAGGAAACGGCTTTGCCTTCTTTACGAACATGGTTCTTCCTGCAAGCTCCTTCCTGTAAGGACCGCACTCAGCAGGGAAATCGAAGGGATCTGTAGATAAAAGATGGTTTTCGACAATGTCTGTCATCATGTTAAACCAGAAGACAGACATTCCGGTGAGTATCTTACCTTTTCCCGGAATAGGATTTGGCATGATGACGTCAAAAGCGGATATCCTGTCTGTTGCGACTACGAGGAGGCATTTATCCACTTCATAGATGTCGCGGACCTTTCCCCTGCTTTGCAGTTTTAGTCCTTTGAAATCTGTCGAGATCATTCTTTTATTATCCATCTTAAATCTTCCGATGTCTATCTTATATAAGGGTTGTATATTTTTTCGTGACCTATCGTGGAAGTCGGCATCCTTCCGTAGTTATGTCCCGGCAGCACCTTTGTATCGTCAGACAGCGTGCAAAGCCTTTCCGTGATAGAGCGGTGCATCACCGGCCATGAGCCTCCGGGGAGGTCTGTTCTTCCCACGGCTTCAACAAAGAGGGTATCTCCGGTGAAGACATACCCTTTTGTGTAGAGGGACATACCGCCGGGTGAATGCCCGGGGGTATGGATGACCTTCAGTGAAATGCCGCCCACAGTTATAAGATCGCCGTCATTAACAGTGATATCGGCAGGCGGGGATTGTTCGGCACCGAACATCTTAAAGACCAAGGGTGGCGTGAACACGAGCATATCAGCATCATCTTTGTGGATGATGATCTGCGCGCCCGTCTTTTTTTTCATCTCCGTATTGCCTGATATGTGATCCACATGGCCGTGAGTATTAACAATATATTTGATATTTAAGTTGTTTTCTTGGGCCACCTTGATGATGCCGCCGCAATTTGCCGCCGGATCTATGACCAAGCCTTCGCCGCTTTCCGGATCGCCCACAATGTAGGCAAATATTGCCATGTGGCCGACCTGCATCTGCTTTAGAAACATATATATTTCCTCCAGACGCCACCTAACATGTTTGTATCCTTAGAGTCAATGGCAGTCAATATCCATGACTGCTGCTATTATTCCCATCCTAAAGGCTCATATCCACGCTCTCTCAGACATTTCTCCACAAACCTTTTATGGATCTGGCTTGGTTCGGATGCCTTGGATACCCCTCTCACCAAGCCGGCTGCGGCGCCTGCAGCCGCTCCTACAGCCGCGCCCCTTCCCAAATTTCCCGTAACGGCACCCGCAGCCCCTCCAACAACTGTACCGGCTGCTCCGCCTACCCCCGTGTTCTTTGCCATAATCTTGCCGGCATCTGACTTAACATATTCAGCAGCGAGACGATCGCAGTCTGCAATATCCTTATAAGCTTGATCTTCCCCGACCATCTTGAAGTGCTCGTTAGGGTAGAGCACCGGGCCGTGTGATGCACAGCCCGATGCTATCAAAACGGCGATCACGAGAAAATTGTTTTTCACCATCGGCCTCCATGGAAATCTTCCATCAGTCATTCCGTTTCCCCCCTCCATGCCTTTTACAAAGTACCGCCCCGAAGAAGCCATCCGTGCCGTGCCGGTGGGGATAACTCCTGAAATACCCATGGTCGTCGACCAGACTGAGATTTATCGTATCCGGCGGACGAATACAAATAAAATCAGGATGACGGTTAGTAAAATCCTCGATCACCTCTTCGTTTTCCTCCCCTGTAATTGTGCAGGTGCTGTAAATGAGAGAACCGCCTCTTTTCAGGTACGGTGCGGCATTTTCCAATATTGCTTTCTGCAGAACGGAACATTTATCGGCATCCGCAGGTAAGGCACGCCATTTTATCTCGGGATTCCTCCTCAGTGTGCCGAGTCCCGTACATGGCGCGTCAATAAGGACTCTGTCAAAACTCTCGACGAAGGCTTTCCCCGGCTTCTCTCTGGCATCTCCCATGTGTGTATCCACAATGGTAACATCGAGCCTCTTTAGGTTCTTGCTCAGGGCGTCGATTTGTTTCTTACTAATGTCGATGGCCAGAATGCTCCCGTGATTCTTCATTATCGCCGCCAGATGGGCAGTTTTTCCTCCCATACCGGCGCAGAGATCAAGGACTCTTTCCCCGGGTTTCGGTGAAACGAGGCGGCCGATCAACTGAGATGCATCGTCCTGAACCTGAATCCTCCCTGAGGTATGAGCATCCGTCTCTCTTACGGACGTAGTCCGATTAGATACAATAAGACCATCAGGAGAAAAGGCGGTCTCCTTAACTTCAAATCCATGCTGCGACAGTTCTTTCTTTGTCCTCTCACGGGTTGTCTTCAGTGTATTCACCCGCACTGTTATGGGCGGGATTTGATTGTTCGCCTTGCAGAAAGCCGTTGTTTCTTCGACGCCGAACATTTCAATCAATTTCTTTACCATCCACAAGGGATGGGAATGGACAATGGAGATATGATGTGCTGGGTCTTTTTCAATCTCGGGATATTGGATCTGATCTTTCTTCCGGATGAAATTTCTCAGGATGGCGTTAACCAGTCCTGATCCTCTACGGTGGATTTTTTTTGTTATCTCAACGGCCTCATCCACTATGGCGAAATCCGGTATCCTTTCGGTGAACAACAATTGGTATAGGCCTGTCCTTAGGATATTACTTATGCTCACATCCATGGCGTTGAACTTTCCCCTGTAGAGGCACTCGATAACCCAATCCAGCTGTCCCCTCATCCTCAGCGTGCCATAGACAATCTCGGTGATTAGTCTTCTGTCCTCGAGTTTCGTCTGAGGATGCCCCGAAAGAGAGGCATCCAGGAGTGGTTCTGCATATGCGCCTTCTTCCTCCACGCGATCTAAGATTTCAACGGCCATGTGGCGAGGCGTCTTTATCATCATTGTTCGGAACCCAGGGTGTCCCCCGGCACCATGCGAAAGCCCCTCAGAAAATCCGGGATAGACATTCTCTTTTTGTTTTCCAGTTGAACCTTCTGCAAATGCACATGTCCGTTCCTTACGGCAACGGGAAGGCCTTTTTCCGTCACTATGCCGATCCTGCCCGGGGATTCCGGAAAGGGAGCTTCTTCTCCCACAGCAGAGAATATCTTCAGCATTTTTTCCTTGTAGAAGGTATATGCACAGGGTGCAGGCGAGAGGCCCCTGATGAGGTTGACTACTTGATGGACATCGGCGTCCCACCGTATCAGGCCATCTTTCTTCGTGAGCCGGGGGGCATATGTGGCAAGCGATGCATCCTGGGGTCTTCGTGTGGAGTTACCGCTCATAACCACATCAATTGTCGCCAAGAGGAGCCTAGCCCCCATATCTGCCAGCCTGTTATTGAGCTTCCCGAATGTTTCCATAGGCTCGATCATAGTTTCTTCCAGTGTGAGAATATCACCCGTATCCATACCTTCATCCATCAGCATGATGGTTACGCCAGTCTTCGCTTCTCCTCTGATGAGAGCCCAGTTGATCGGAGCTGCACCTCTATATTTAGGGAGCAGAGACGGATGTACATTTATGCAGCCCATTTTGGGGATTTCAAGAATCTCACGGGGCAGTATCTGGCCGAACGCTGCAACAACGGCCAGATCCGGATAGATGCCGCTGAAATAATCTACGAATTCCTTGTTTTTCAGGCGTTCGGGTTGAATGACAGATAGGCCGTATTTTTCGGCGATGACTTTTATCGGCGGCGGAGCGGGGATTCTGCCTCTGCCCCTTGGTCTGTCTGGCTGGGTCACGACAGCGACGATCGGGTAATCATTCCTGATTAAGCTCTCAAGGGATGGAACGGCAAATTCCGGCGTTCCCATAAAAGCTATTTTTGGTTTGGCCATCTCTGCAATCTCTTCGAGTCGGAATCGGCAAATTTTCCTACCGTGTAATTCTTACGCAAGCGGAAATCTCAAAAACAATGCCGGAACAGTGGGTGAAACTATAAGAGAACATGCATGTGATGTCAAGGGAAAGGCAGGGGAGGTGGCTTCACATCTGAAAGCCATTACACTTTGGGGCTTAAATAAAAAACCCGCCGGAACGCGAGTTCTGCGGCGGGTTTTGCTATATCAAAAGATGAGTTATTCCTTCTTTTCCTTTTCTCCCTCATTTTCGTCTTTCACAGGCTTTGTCACTTTTCCTGTCATCAGGAATTCGTGCATGCTTGCAGCTGCTTTTTTCCCCGCTCCCATGGCTGAAATGACGGTCGCCGCACCGGTGACGATATCACCTCCGGCAAACACGCCCTTCATGGACGTTTCCATAGTGTCGGGATCAGCTTCCAGTGTGCCCCAGCGGGTCGTTTTAAGCCCGGGTGTCGTCATGGGAATGAGCGGATTGGGCCGGTTACCGAGGGCGGGAATCACCGTATCGCATTCAATGATGAATTCGCTTCCCTTGACAGGAATCGGTCTTCTGCGGCCCGATTCATCCGGTTCACCAAGCTCCATTTTGATGCATTCGACGGCTTTCACCCGCCCTTGTTCGTCGCCGATTACACGAACAGGGTTCCTAAGAATCATAAGCTGGACACCTTCTTCCTCGGCATGGTGGATCTCTTCTGCACGAGCGGGCATTTCATCACGGCTGCGCCTATACACAATAATGGACTCCGCTCCGAGTCTCAAGGCGGTCCGCGCTGAATCCATGGCGACGTTTCCACCGCCCACGGTAATGACCTTCTTGCTCCGTATCGGCGCTGTACCATACTCGGGGAAACGAAAGGCCTTCATAAGATTGGATCTTGTAAGATACTCGTTTGCAGAGTATACGCCAACAAAATTTTCACCGGGTATGCCCAGAAACATGGGCAGTCCTGCACCCGTGCCTATAAATACGGCGTCATAGCCGCCCCTGAAGAGTTCTTCCACGGTGCGGGCCTTGCCGACAACGTAATCCGTCAGGATTTCGACTCCGAGTCTTCTCAGGTAATCAACCTCGTATTTCACGATTGCTTTAGGAAGACGGAATTCGGGGATACCGTACACGAGGACGCCGCCGGTCTGCTGGAGAGCTTCAAAAATTGTGATCTTGTGTCCGAGCATCACGAGATCTCCCGCTACGGTGAGACCTGCCGGCCCGGCGCCGATGATGGCAACCTTCTTTCCCGTAGGAGGAGGGAGCTCCGGCAGTTGGGCTGTTCCAAATTTTCTCTCATAGTCTGCTGCAAATCTCTCCAAGCGGCCGATAGCCACCGGATCGCCTTTTTTCCCCAGGACGCACACAATCTCACATTGTGTCTCCTGCGGACAGACGCGGCCTGTCACCGCGGGAAGAGTATTTTGCTCCTTGAGCTTCCATGCGGCTTCAATGAATTTGCCTTCTTCAATGAGCTTGATGAAATCCGGTATCCGGATATTCACCGGACAGCCGCTCATACAGAGAGGCTTCTTGCATTTGAGACAACGGCTCGCCTCTGCCGTCGCAAGCTCTTCTGTGTAACCGTAAGGCACTTCTTCGAAGTTATCCCTTCGTCGTCTCGGATCCTGCTCAGGCATTTTCTGCCTGGGAATCTTCGGCTTCTTCTCTTTCTCTTTTGGTTCCATATTTTTTCTCAACCTCAGGTTAATCCAGGGATAAAAAGTCCATTAGCCAAGGACGATGAGATCATGCACTCATACACGCATGGCCGGCTTTAAGGTCGTGCACGGAAAGGGGATCTTGTGGTATCGCTTGCACTTCCTCTAACTTGAAGGCCGCCTGCCGCTGCATCAATTCGCTCCAGTCGATTTGCAGACCATCGAGGAACGGTCCATCCACGCAGGCAAACTTCGTAACCCCTCCCACACTCACACGGCAGCAACCGCACATGCCTGTCCCGTCCACCATCAGTGGGTTCATGGCTGTCATGGTCGGTATGCCTAAATTCTTGTTCACATCACAGACAAGCATCATCATGAAGGTGCAGCCGATGATATATGCTTGGTCAATTTTCTCTCCCCGATCCGCAAGCATTGTGATGGCTTCCTGCACTCCACCCTTAATACCCGCGGAGCCATCCTTGGTGACGATAATCAGTTCATCGCAGGCTGCGGAGAGTTTATCCTGCCAGTGTAGAAGGTAGTGGCTCGAAGCTTCTTCAATGCAGATCACTCTGTTCCCAGCTTCTTTCATCACCCTGGCGATAGGCAGAATGGCCCCCACCCCAAAACAGCCGCCTCCCAGGAGCACTGTCCCGTATTTCTTCACCTCTACCGGGCGACCCAGAGGACCTGCAAAATGGGCAAGATATTCACCGGCATGTGTGTTCGCAAGTTCCCGACTTGATCGTCCTGTTTCAAGGGTAACCATCGTAACCGTTCCTTTTTCCCGGTCAAAATCTGAAATGGTGTAGGGAATGCGCTCAGAGGTTTCCTTCACCATGGCTATTACGAACTGGCCTGGCTGACATTTCTCAGCAATCACCGGAGCATGAATTGTCACCATATAAGTATTCGGCACGATCTCGATTTTTTCGACGATCTTGAAACGTTTTCCTTCTTCAACCTCTACCGGAGCTGCTTCTTTCTCCCCAGTTTCAAATAAGCTGCTCATGGCACAGACAATATCGCTCATCGCATGGCCCCTGTAAAAGCGGGGGATCGCAGATACCTCTTCGAGCGGGGATGGCTCCGGAGCGACTGGTGGCTTCTCTGGGATGTTAAGATTTGCCATCTCCGTGGCGATGTCATCGGATGTTTGAAAATCAAAGCCGATGGCGCCCATCTTCTTGGCAATATCGCACACGACTTTCCAGTCAGGCTGCAGAGTATTTGGTGCCTTGGCAGCAGCGGACATTGTCTTTATTTGACCGGCGGGATTGAGGAATGTGCCGTTGGTTTCCACAAGCCCGGCGGCAGCAAACACCACATCTGCAGACTTCTCTGTCCTGGACGGGTACATATCGGAAACAATCAGGACATCAAGTCCTTTGGGTCTGGTGCCTTCGAGATAATCGCCCAGAGAATAAATGGCCTTCACGGTCCCCTTGGTTATGGCTTCAGAAGCCGAAGGGGAGTCAACAACAAAATTATCCGACTTCATAAATTCTTTGGTGAATTTCTTAAGAACATAGAGCTCTTCACGTGTTGCAGAAGAGGGAACGATCATTGCAAATTCACTACCCGAATAAGACTTGAGGCTATTCGCTGCCACACCAAGGGCGTCCTCGTATTTGACCTTTATAAGACCATCGGTCACCCGGATCTGATGCAACATAAGTCTGTACTGACTGTCGAGAAGCTGGGGCAACACAAAGCGGCCCACAGCGCAGATGCGGGCTTCCCGTGTGAACGCCGTCATTGCGGAACTGATCACTTTTCCATCCTTGATCTTGAGATGAACGGAGCACCCCAGGGGGCAAAGTATGCATGTCGAGTCCTGCTCCCGGTCCGGCGTGCCGTACCACTTTGCATACCGATCACTCATTGCGCCTGTCGGGCAGATGTCCACGCAGGAGCCGCAGAAACGGCAATTTGTGTTCGTATGCGGCCGATGAAAGGCAGTTGAAATCTGGGTTTCTTTGCCGCGATTCACGAAAGCAATAGTTCCGGTGGTGTGGATTTTTTCGCATATCCGAGCGCATCTTCCGCACAGAATGCAAAGGTTGTAATCCCTGTCCATGAAGGGGTCCATTTGTTCAATAGGCAGATGCTTGTAGATGATGGGCACTTCCAGATCGTTGACATTGTATTCGGTGGCAAGGGTCTGAAGTTCACAGTGATCCCGGTTGCTGCAGAAGACGCAGCGGGTGGCCTTACCGCTTTTAAACGGACGTGGCCGGTATTTTTCGCAGGGCTCGCGATGGAGGCAGACAAGGCATGGACTGGTATGGCCGCTCAGCAAGAGTTTGATTACATCTTTGCGGAGATCGATAATATCCGGGGAAGAGGTTTTCACCACCATACCTTTCGCCGCAGGCGTGGTGCAGGATGGCGGGTATCCCCTCATGCCTTCAATCTCAACAATGCAGAGTCGGCAGGCACCGTAAGGTTCCAGCGCAGGGTGATCGCAGAGAGTGGGGATCTGGATTCCGGCCTTTTGCGCCGCGTGAAGAACCGTGTCTCCTGGCTCCGCTTTAACCTGAATCCCGTCAATCGTAAGGGTTATTTCACTCATTCTTAAATTTACTCCTACTTTAAAGGCTTTCTTCTTTCCGTTGTTTTCTTTCCCCTTTTCTACGATGAGTTTAATTTCCCCTCCCCATGCGGGAGGCGGGGTAAGGGGCGAGAATGATCCCCCCTTTGAGAAAAGAGGTATATTTTATTCAATAAGCGATTTCCGCATCGCAACGCAGGCAGCGGCATGCTTCCAGGACAGCAATCGTTTTCTGGTAACCAAGCTCGACTTCTTTGAAGTTACACTTTCTATCCGGAACGTGCAATTCAGGCATCTTCGCCTGTGGCTTTTCTTCGGATTCCTCATCGATGACGAGGGGGACATCGATCTTTTCTTCCAGCGGTTCCACATATGCCGGTTCGCCGTTAAGCTTCCTGATATAACTGTCTATATCGCTCGCTGCCTGATGACCTGCTGCAATAGCACCGATCACTGTGGCCGGTCCTGTTACTGCGTCACCACCGGCGAAGCACTTCGGATCGGTCGTCTGAGATTTGCTTCCGGATGCCAGGTCAAATGTCGACCACTTATTGACACTCACGCCGCTATTTTTGGGGATAAATGTCATATCAGGTACCTGACCGATAGCGGCAATGACAGTATTCACATTGAGAGTAAATTCTGAGCCTGCAATTGCGACAGGTCTCTTTCTCCCGCTCTTGTCGTACTTGTCCAGTTTCGTTCGCTGACAGGTAATGCCGCTTACTTTGCCGTTCTTCTCTTCGATCTTGAGAGGTACGACGAGATATTCGATCTTGATTCCTTCTTCCTCAGCGGCATGGATTTCTTCTTCCGATGCCGGCATATCTTTTCTCTCGCGACGGTAAAGAATCGTTACATCGGCGCCGAGACGAAATGCGACGCGCGCCGCGTCAATGGCAGAATTACCGCCACCAATGACTGCAACTTTCGAACCCAATGTTTTCTTGCCACTTGTCCAGGCTTTCTCATTGGCATTGAAATCTCTCAGGAACTCAACACCACCGAAGACACCTTTCAGGTCTTCTCCGGGGATGCCCATAGGCTGATTCTTATGGGCGCCTGTAGCCAGATAGATGTAATCAAACTGTTCGTTGAGCTGATCAAAGGAAAGGTCTTTACCCACACGGGTATTGCATTTGATGTCCACACCCAGAGACGCGATATTGTCTTTAATTTCATCGGCCAGAACGTTCCTGGGGAGTCTGTAGGCGGGAATTGCCCAACGGAGCATTCCGCCGGGTTCGGAGAGTTCCTCGAATACAGTTACCTTGTATCCTCGAAGCGCGAGATCTCGTGCTGCCGTTAAACCTGCGGGCCCCGCGCCGATCACCGCAATCTTTTCCTTTCTGGTAGCTGGCGACAGAGCCGTTTGTGGCCTGGGTGCATTGTCGGTGATGAACCTCTTCAGGAATTTGATGGCAATAGGTTCATCAAGACCACCTCTGCGGCACTTTGCCTGGCATTTGTGATCACACACCCTCCCGCATACAGAGGGGAAGGGATTGGTTTTTAACATAGTCTTATACGCATCGGTGAAGCGTTCCGCGCGGATAAGCGCAACATACGCCGGAACGTCCATGCCTGCGGGACATGTATGCTGACAGGGCGACTTGAAGAGAGCTGAACATACGACGGCCCTGCATTTCTTATCAAGAATGTGTTCCTCGTATTCATTCCTGAAGTAGCGCATGGTGCTAAGAATCGGATTCGGGACTGTTTGTCCGAGAGCACACAAGGAAGCGCTCTTCAACGTCTTGCCTATTCTTTCCATAAGAGCCAAATATTCAATCTTACCCTTTCCTTGCGTGATATCGGTGAGAATACGGAGTAGGTGCTGGGTGCCCATCCTGCAGGGGGTGCACTTGCCGCATGACTCATTTTCCGTGAAACTGAGAAAGTACCGCGCGATGTCCACTATGCAGGAATCTTCATCCATGACAATCATTCCGCCGGAACCCATGATCGAACCTACTTTCGCCAGTTCGTCATAATCCACAGGCATATCGAGGAACTCAGCAGAGAGGCAGCCGCCAGAAGGTCCACCGGTCTGAACCGCCTTGAACCGTTTGTCGTTCAAAATACCTCCACCCACATCAAAAATGACATCCCCGAGGGTAATACCCATGGGAACTTCGATCAGGCCTGTGCGGTTGATCTTCCCAGCAAGGGCAAATGTCTTCGTGCCTTTGCTCTTTTCCGTCCCGTAAGAGGCGAACCAGGACGCCCCCCGGTTCATGATCTCAGATACATTGGCGAGAGTTTCCACGTTGTTGATATTGGTCGGTTTGCCATGCACACCTGATTGTGCCGGGAACGGGGGTCTTGGCCTCGGCCTTCCGCTTTTCCCCTCGATGGAGGCCATGAGCGCGGTTTCTTCGCCGCACACAAAAGCGCCAGCTCCTTCTTTGATCTTGATCGTCAAATCAAATCCGGCTCCGAGAATATTTTTCCCGAGGAAACCGTGTTCCTCCATTTGTTGAATCGCCCCCTCAATGCGCTCTATTGCCAGAGGATATTCGGCCCGGGCGTATACATAGGCATAGTTGGCGCCGATAGCATAAGCGCCGATGGCGAGACCTTCGAGAACCGCATGGGGGTCGCTTTCCAGGGCAGCCCTGTCCATGAAAGCACCCGGATCCCCTTCGTCTGCGTTGCAGATGATGTACTTGACGTCACTCTTGTTTCCCCTTGCCAGTCCCCACTTCACGCCTGTTGGGAATCCGGCTCCCCCTCGTCCGCGCAACCCGGAGCTCTTGATCTCCTCGATCACCTTTCCCGGGTCCATCTGGAGCGCCTTGCTGAGGCCCGAGTACCCGCCTCTCGCAATGTAATGATAGATGTTGGACGGATCAATGATACCGCTGTTTCTAAGGACCACACGGACCTGTTTTTTGACCATGGGTAGCTCTTCAAAGGTGGGGATACCCTCGACCGTCTTTTCTCCGAAGGTGCACAGTGCCAGATCCGGCCTGGGATTACCTTTCAGGATGAAGTCCTCGACCAGCTCCGGGACGGTCTTCTCAGTGACTTGTCCGTAAAGCACTCGTCGCCCGTCCGGAACGGCGATCTCGATGCACGGTTCGGCATAACAGAGTCCAAGGTCTCCGACTTCTATGATGGTTGCATCAATAGACCGGCTTGCCAGTTCCTGTTTAAATTTCTCCCAGACTTCCATCGCTCCCGCTGCACGGCCGCATGTTGCAGCTCCCACGAGGATTCGAGGTTTCTCAAAGGTGTTGAAAGCTTCCCATTCCTGTTGAGCTTTTTTCTTGATAGCTTCGAAGTTCATGCGTATTCCTTTAAAATATTCTTTGCTTTCTTAGGGTTCATTCTCCCGTAAACCTTGCGGTCCACAACCACCACCGGGGACAGCGCACAGGAGCCGAAACAGGCGACGCGCTCAAGGCTGAACTTGTAGTCCGGCGTGGTTTCGCCTGCGTGTATATTCAGGTGATGGCTGACCTCGCCCATGATCTTCGATCCGCCTCTTACATGGCAGGCGGTCCCAAGACATACCTTCACCGTGTGTTCACCCGGCCTGGAGAATTTAAACTGCGTGTAGAAAGTGGCTACTCCATAAATGCTGCTTTGAGAAATGCCCAGGTAGTCTGCAATACCTTCCATAGCTTCCGGGGTGAGATACCCGAACTTGCCCTGCACCGCCTGAAGAACAGGGATGAGGCTGTCACGGTCCCGCGCAAAGTTTCCAAGTACATCCTGCAGTTCTTTTGTCATTTGATTAAAGTAAACCTCCTTCATCCGTCACTCAAAACGAAAGACCCCTATATGAATTCACCAATAATGTCAAGCCGAAAGTGGGTCGAGAATATGCAAGACCGCAACAGATGATGGTGCAAGGTAAAGTATAAAGGGGAAAATAATACGTGAATGCTTACAAAATGCCCAATCTTCGGTTGCCCAATATTCTTTCCTGAGAAGCCTCATCCGCTTCCGAATGCAAATAAACATTTTTTCATAAGATACAATTTCCTGTTTGGGGAAAGCGGAGCCTCTGAAAGTTTCGTGTTAAAGTCAAAAATAATGAGGCGTAATTCGTTGTCAACTATTTTCATAACAGGAAAGCAAATGATATTAATGCATTGCACTTTAGCTCCACTGACGGATGGCGTTTTTTACTTGACTTACAAAAACATATAAAGTAGGAAACCAGGAAAAATGACTGCCCATAACCATTCATTTTTTTGTTTAAGATACCTCAATATGCGGATGGGGCGAATTGCGATCATGTGGCGGCATTTTAAAGACAATAGCGGCAAATTGCAGACCTTCACGTGAAAAATAAGCACATCAACTTAAGGAGGCGGAAAATTGGCTGATCAAATGATGGCAATCGCCATCTTGCTGCCTGTTGCGGCAGGATTTCTCGTACTGGTTGTCCGCAATTACTATGCGCGAAACGTCATTGTTATTGCAACAGCGATAGTTTTAATTGCTAACAGCATCCTGCTCTCATTAAGAGGACCATTCACATATACACCGGGCGGGTTTGACTGGGGCTTACTTATCACCGTCTTGGACTATGCAATTCTCATCTTTTATCTTTACGTGGGCATATCATTGCGGAACTGGCTGGTTCTCATCTTCGCCCTGACACAGATTCTCCCGCTTGCATACTTTGAATTTATCATGAAGGCCCATATTGAAGTGGCGCCTGCTTTTGTCGTTGATCATTTGGCCCTTATCATGACCATGGTTATTTCCATAATAGGGTCACTCATCTGCATATTTGCCCTGCGATACATGTATGACCATGAACACCATGCTCACATTGAGAAATCCAGACAGTCGAGATTCCTTTTCTGGCTCGTTCTGTTCCTGGGCGCCATGAATGGCCTTGTGTTTGCGAATAATTTAGTCTGGCTCTACTTTTTCTGGGAAGTGACCACCTTATGCAGTTTCCAGCTGATCTCGCACGATAGAACGAAAGAGGCCATACACAATGCAGCGCGGGCTGTATGGATGAATTCCACAGGAGGGACCGCCTTTATTCTGGCCATAATTTATCTTTACGCCACGCAGGGAGGATCATCCGCCCTTTCAGTGCAGAGCATTATCGGGGGAGGTATTCAGTCTTCCGTTGCCATACTGCCGATTGCGCTGCTCTGCTATACCGGTTTTACCAAAGCAGCCCAGATGCCCTTTCAGAGCTGGCTTTTGGGAGCAATGGTCGCGCCTACGCCTGTTTCTGCCCTGCTCCATTCGAGTACGATGGTCAAGGCCGGGGTCTACCTTGTTCTCAGGCTCGCTCCTGCCTATGCAGGGACATATTTGAGCGTCATCATTGCAATTGCCGGAGCGTTCACCTTCTTTGCCACATCAGCGCTGGCAGTCAGCCAGTCCACAGGGAAGAGGGTCTTGGCATACTCAACAATCGCCAATCTGGGTTTGATCATTGCGTGCGCGGGGATTAATACGCCTCTTTCCATTGCTGCAGCAATTCTGCTCATCATTTTCCACGCCATATCGAAAGGACTGCTCTTTCTCTGCGCCGGCACAATTGAGCATCAGATCTGGAGCCGCGATATAGAAGATATGGAAGGCCTTGCCGCCAAGGCGCCTCTTACCACACTGATTACCGCCGTAGGCATGCTGTCCATGTTCCTCCCTCCCTTCGGCATGCTTCTCGGCAAATGGATCGCCTTGGAAGCTGCCTACGCTATTCCACTGGCGGCAGTCTTCTTCGTCCTGGCGAGTACCCTGACGATAGTTTTCTGGACAAAATGGCTAGGGCGGCTCCTGCAGGTCCTGCCGAATATAGAGAGACCTTTTGAAAAATTATCGCCCAGCTACTCTGTTCCGTTATGGACTCTGCTCGCCGGTATTTTTGTCGTTGGTGTAGGGGTCGGGCCGATTTACCAGAATTTCCTTCTTGCTGCGACGAATGACGTAGTTTCCGGGAATCAGATCATTGCCCTCGGTTTGGATAACTTGATACTGACAACGCCCTCTTTTATGCAAAGGGATATTTTGGGTCTTTTCCCCGTCTGGCCTCTCTACCTGATTCTGATTGTCGCCTTGCTCCTGCCTCTATTGCTAATCAAGCTGAAACCCAAGGAGCTGAGGCCGGTTTACATGTGTGGTGAACAGACCGGCGGTACTGATACTGATGAGTGGTTAGCCGAAGCGGATCGCAAAACTAAATTCCAACTGGGTGGCTATTATTATCAGAGTGCATTGGGCGAAAAAAGGCTGAATCCCTGGGCAAACGCCATAGCCATCTTAATCTTGGTCATTATGCTCGGATGCGGGGTGATCGTTATATGATGATTAAACAGTTTCTTTTTGTCCTTGTCATTTTAGTCGGTGCTCCTATCATTGGCGGTTTGCTTTTTGGCATAGACCGTAAAATTACAGCGCGCATGCAGGGTCGGTATGGTCCTCCCGTCATTCAGCCATTTTATGATTTCATTAAGCTCTTGGGAAAAGAACAGATTGCCGTAAGCAAAATGCAGTTTGTCTGGATCTACGGATACCTGGTTTTTATGATAGCGAGTCTGATTTTTCTTGTCATGAGATCTGATTTTCTTCTCCTCGTGTTTCTCCTCGGGTTTGCCGGTGTCTGTCTGGTTTTGGGTGGATTCAGCACCAAATCCCCCTATGCCCATTTTGGAGCGAACCGAGAGCTGATGCAGATTCTGGCGTATGAACCCGTGCTTCTTCTGCTGGCGATTGCTATTTACGCTCAGAATGGAAGCTTTCTCATCAGCGAAATATTCAGACAGGATAAGCCTTTGCTCTTCACTCTCTGGCCGTTGTTCTTAGCAGTTCTTTACGTATTAACAATAAAGATGCGTAAATCGCCGTTTGATATTTCGACATGTCACCACGGCCATCAGGAAATTGTGAAAGGAGTGACTACCGAATACTCAGGTCCTTATTTTGCTCTCTATCATCTGGCGGAGTGGTACGAGATCATCCTGCTTCTGGGAATAATCTCTCTCTTTTGGACAAACCCGCTATGGGTGGGTATCTTAATTGCTTTGGCTGCATTTTTGCTGGAACTTTTCATTGACAATATTACCGCGAGAATGACTGTCGGCTGGATGGTTCGCCTGAGCTGGTCAGTAGGATTGATCCTGGGTATAATTAATATTGCCTATATCTATTACACTAAGGGGGTGTCTTAAGAACTATGGGATTGATACAAAGATCTCGCGTTAAATCGCCATGGATTCTGCACTTTGACAACAGTTCCTGCAACGGTTGTGACATAGAGATACTCGCCTGTCTGACTCCTCTTTATGATGTGGAACGGTTCGGTATGGTTAATATGGGGAATCCCAAGCATGCTGACATCCTTCTCATTACGGGGCCCGTTAACAGACGCACGGCCCGGGTATTGAAGAATCTGTATGAGCAGGTTCCCGATCCTAAAGTAGTCGTCTGTGTCGGAACATGCGCCTCTACCGGCGGTGTATTCCACAATTGTTATAATGTTCTGGGCGGTGTAGACAAGGTTATTCCGGTTGACGTATATGTTCCCGGCTGCTCAGTGCGGCCGGAGGCTATCATAGACGGCGTCGTAATGGCCCTGCAGAAATTAGCGAAACTTTGAGGAAGTAGGGGATGGAAAATATAAGGGAGATTAAGAAAGACGAATTATTAGCGGAAGGCAGGAAATTCTTGGATGCGGGTGGAAAGTTTGTGACCGCTGTATGCAGCGACCTGGATGAACATCTGGAAGTTACCTACTTCTTCAGCCTTAACGCCGGGACGGTTATGAACGGTCTGCGATATAAAGTGGCAAAGGACGAAGATGTCCCGAGTTTCTCCGGCGTCACCCTTGCCACCGTACTTATTGAAAATGAAATGAAGGAATTGTTCGGCTTAAAAGTGACGGATCTCGCCATTGATTACGGCGGACATCTGCTTTTGGCTCAAGATAGTCCTGTTACGCCTCTCTTGAAAACGTACAAGGTTACTTCGACTACTGCGAAAGGAGATAGTTAATGGTTGCACGTACAACAGTACCTTTTGGGCCACAACACCCGGTACTGCCTGAACCTGTACAATTGAGAATCTCTTATGAAGATGAAACAGTTGTAGAAGTGGTTCCGGTAATCGGCTATGCCCATCGGGGAATAGAAAAAGCATGCGAACTGAACGAATACGCCAAGAATATCTATCTCTGTGAGCGTGTTTGAGGGATCTGCAGCTACATCCACAGCGTGTCTGTGGTCGAAGCGATGGAGAGATTGTGGCCGGTGGAATTATCACCCCGGACAAAATACCTGCGCACCATCTGGGCGGAGATGGCGCGCGCGCATAGCCACCTTCTATGGTTAGGGCTATTGGCAGACGCCTTCGGTTTTGAAAGCATGTTCCTGCAGTTCTGGCGCATACGGGAGCGGGTCCTGGATCTCATAGAGATGACTGCCGGACACAGAGTAATTCCCTCAGTCAATATAGTCGGCGGTGTGCGCCGGGATATAAATGCGGAACAGAAAAAGGCTGTCTTGGACGCGTTACCCACAATCCGAAAAGAGAGTGAGGATTTGATAAAGGTTGTGGTCAATGACTATACAGTTAAGTCCAGAACCATCGGTGTCGGCGTCGTAACGAAGGAGCAGGCCTTCCTGTTGGGATGTGTTGGCCCTGTGCTAAGAGCGAGCGGTGTAAGCGAAGACGTTCGCTTAACAAAATACCATGCGTACGGCGAGCTCAATTTTGAGCCTGTAGTGGAAACCGCAGGAGATTGCTATGCCCGTGCGCTGGTAAGGGCGAGAGAACTCCTCCAGTCTATCGATCTGCAGATAGAAGCGCTGAATAAAATGCCCGAAGGTGAAATAGCCGCGAAAGTGAGGGGAAACCCCCCAGCCAACGAGGCAGTCATGCGCACGGAAGCTCCGCGGGGAGAGCTTTTCTATTATGCGAAAGGAAACGGTACACGCAATCTCGAGCGTATGAAAATCAGAACGCCGACTTATGCAAATCTCCCCTCGTTGTTAGTCATGTTGCCCGGAAGTCAATTGCCGGATGTGCCGGTGATTGTTCTCTCTATTGATCCATGCATCTGCTGTATGGAGAGGTAAAAGGCGAAAGGAGTGTGTGAATAAATGCCCTTCATGTTACCTATCATCTTGAAAAACCTTTTCACCGGATATGCTACACGGATGTATCCGGTTCAGGTGCGGGAACCTTTTGAAAACGCGCGGGGCCACGTAGTATTCTTAGACGATAAGTGTACTATGTGCGGGGCATGCGCTCTTCGCTGTCCGTCAGTCGCTATTACAACAGACAAGGAAAAGAACGAGCTTGTATTCTACCCGTTGCGGTGCATTGTCTGCGAGGTTTGCGTGCATGTCTGCCCCTCTGATGCCATAGAATTGATATATAAATGGCGGCCCTCCCTCTATGACAAACCTGTCGAGCTGCATAAGTCCAGCCGTCTCACGCATCTGCGTGAAAGCACGGACAAAGCCAAGGAAGGTGTGGAAAAAGGGAAAGACTGAAGGTCAAATTCTCAGCGCGAAATAATGAAGCGGGCAAGACGACACACTCGGTGTCTTGCCTGCTTTTTTTGCGGCCGGGTGTGTTCAGCTTAACAAATTCGAGGAACAAGTTCACCCGTAGGCAGGTCAATTTCCCTTGCCCCACCGATGACAGTATTCAGCAAGAGGCGCCCGCGGCCTTTTTTACCAACTTCTCCTATGATGGCGGCGGCTCTGCCGTACTTGTGCTGCGCCATTACCTTCATGACTTTCTCAGTATCTTCAGGCGGGCAGAGCACTGCCATCTTTCCCTCATTCGCCAGAAATAGCGGATCGACACCGAGAATCTCACACACGCCCCTGACCTCTTCCTGCACCGGAATATGTCTTTCCTCGATTATGATTTGGCACTCTGACTGGGTTGCAATTTCGCACATGATTGCACCGAGACCGCCTCTTGTTGCATCCCTCATGCAGTGAATATTGGGACTGGCGCAGAGGATACTTTCCACGAGCGAATTCAGCGGGGCTGAATCCGATATGATCTCGGACTTAAAACCCAAGTCCTGCCGCTTACATAATATGGCGGCTCCATGATCTCCAATAGTTCCGTTAATGATCACTTTATCTCCGGGCATCACACTTCTGGGAGAGATTACTCCATTGTACTTGATAACGCCGATGCCAGAAACATTGATAAAAATTCCGTCGGCCGCCCCCCTCGCCACAACCTTGGTATCTCCTGTAACAATTTGTACACCCGCGTTTGCAGCTGCCTGTGCCATGGATGCAATAATCTTTTCCAAATCATCCATACTGAAACCTTCTTCGAGAATGAAGCCGGCGCTGAGAAAAAGGGGAATTCCTCCACACATGGCAATATCATTGACTGTGCCGTGTACAGATAGGGAGCCGATATCGCCGCCAGGGAAGAAGATAGGACTTACCACATAAGAATCAGTGGAAAAACAGAGCTTGACATTTCCTATATCAAAGACGGCGCCGTCTTCCATGCGTTCCAGATATGTATTTTTCAATTTTGGGAGAAACGTATGGGCAATCAGCTCATTCATCAATAAACCGCCCCCGCCATGATCCAGCAGAATCTTGTCATATTGCATCGTCAGATACCTTTCTGAAATTATGGATGATTTTCTAAGGATTTAAGAATTGGATAAAAAAGGATAGCTTTGTAAAAAGCATAAATTACGGGTCTCACAATTCCCGGAGTATGCTCATAAATTGAAACATAGCCTGCCCTGTGCCTGACACGGGCAAGGTTGAATTGAAACTCGGCAGTCACCTTTCCCGGCCAAATTTAAATCTATGCATCCGATAAAAGCCCTGGAGGGCAAGACGCGGCGGGTACGGGCATCTTCATGATCCGTCAACTGCTCTGTTGAAGGATCGTCAATTTGTTTCACTTTCAAAGATCGCTTTCAGGCAATCCAGCATCTCCCGCGCCAGTTCCTCATCTATCTTATGAATGGCGTAACCCGCGTGGCAGATTACATAGTCACCGGGCACCGTGTCATCATCAACTAGGTCAAGGCGGGCTTCCCGCCGCGTACCGCTGATATCGATAATAGCGAGCTTATTTTCATCTATTGAAATTATTTTTCCCGGAAATCCAAGACACATTTTTTTATTCTTTCTCCTGTTTCATAACATCAACTTTTTCAACATTTCTGATCACGAAGCCCGATTTGTGCAATCGAGGCAGATGATATTATGGATTTATTTTTCTTTGCGAAAGTATATGGATTTGCATACTGCATGTCAAGTCAATATATCTTCCATTAAATAACCAATGTGACGGACTGACACCGGGCCGCAAAGGGAGAGGCCATCCGGACGCCATCTGTACGTGAGAGAAACAGCAAAGCTCTGCACCAATAATTAAGCCCCGTAACGCTTATCGGTTGCGTTACGAGGCTTGAGAGAATCATGGGACAATATACGATTGCTCGACATCCGAGAGAATCTCAGACATCCTTGCGCTTCAACCACGCCTCTTTATAAAACCTGCCGATGCCGGCAAAAAGTGCCAGGAAAAATAATCCGAACATGAAGCTGGGAGAGGTCCCTGCAAGCTCATCCAACAATTTCCCCACATAGAGGAAGAGAAATGAGAGAATCACGATGACATGCCCCCAGGCACTCATTATGAGCACTGACCGGTAACTCTTTTGCTGCGGATTTTTTGTTATTGCTGCCATACCGATTGCCTCTGAGTCCTTCCTCACAAAATTACGCGCCGCCTGGAAAGACGGATATGCCGCCATCCTCAGCTAACTACGGTTTTGATGGCGGTGATTACCGGCACCGTGAAGAGAGCGATAAGCATAGTATACAGGCAAAAAACGGCCACCAGCTCCCGGGTGTACATCTTCTGATATTTGTGTCTCAGAGAGATAATTGTCATCCCGCCGACAATCAGACAGCCAAACTGGAAGTAGGGAAAGTCCCTCACAGTTGTCGCCGCATACTCAGCGACTCCGAAGGTCGCTGTAACTAGCACAACAAATACTGAGAGAGCCAATGTCTCCAATATCTTTTTCATGTACCTTCCTCCTGCATTTCTTTATTTCCTTCGACTTATAGTAATGAAATATTCATGCCAATTTTCATAATCCTCCTGCGATACTTGTAACATATTGATAATATGAAGTATATATCATTGAGTCAATTGCAGGCTCCGGCTTTTGACGCTTTGCATAGGGCCCGCTATTTAAAGAAACATCAAATCGTCTTTAATGAAACGAGAAATTATCACCCGCGGCACAGGATCGTCGCAGGGCGGACATTGCGTCTGATAGGGAGGTTTCGTTTCAACTTTTACCGCAAGTTTTACTGAGATGTGTTCGCTTGAGATGGGTGAATATATAAGCGGATTGATGGTTCAGGCAGGTATATTGGCGGTGGACAAATTCTCTATTGCCCCCCAGATGGCATCTTTCCCTTCGCCGGTCCGAGCGGAAAAAAGGATGGGATCTGCGTTCAGTCCCAGCAGTTCCTTTATTTTTCGCTGGCAGACCTTTGCCTGACTTTGAGAAACCTTGTCTATCTTTGTAAGGACAATTGTGGGAATTATCTCATAATGGCGTAGCCAGTCGATGAGCGTGAGATCCTGCTCAGAAGGGTATCTTCTAACATCGAGGATGACGATAACAGACCCTAAGGACTCCCTGTGCATGAGGTACGTCTCGATCATCGGTCCCCATTCTCTTCTTGATGCAATCGGCGCTTTTGCATAACCGTACCCAGGCAGGTCTACCAGAGAGATTTGATTGTTCACTATGAAGAAATTAATGAGACGTGTGCAACCAGGCGTGCTGCTTGTCCGGGCAAGGTTTTTTTTCCGGGTAATGGTATTGATGAGAGAAGATTTTCCTACGTTGGATCTGCCGGCAAAAGCGATCTCTGGGAGCATCCCTTCGGGATATTGGGAAGGTTCAGTAGCAGATTTGACGAATTCGGCCGATACAATTTTCATAATCCTGTTCTAACCGCGCACTATTTCGAGAGAACGCTTCGCGGAATGCGCTTTCATCCGCCAACTTCAAGAGTGATCCCGTATTTTTCCAGCTTCCTTTCAAAGGTCGGCCGGGAGATGCCCAGTATTTCACATATCTCACCCTTCGTTTTGTTGCCGCTTGCCTTGATAACTTTCCGGATGTATCTCTCTTCAATCTCATCGAGCGTCAGTAATTCCCCCGTTTCCATGCCGTCAATTCCGTCGGTTTCTTCAAGCGCGCATTTTGTTTCAAGATCATCGAGGAGCTCCGGGAAGTCTCCTCTCCCGAGAATCTGTCCCTTGGCGACGACAACGGCTCTGACAAGGAGATTCTCCAATTCTCTGACATTTCCGGGCCAGCTGTATTTAAGAAATGTATCCATCAACTCGTCGGACACGCCCAAGATGCGCTTATGAAGGTCGCGGTTAATCTTGGTGATCAGATAATCGACGAGGGGCGCAATATCTTCCCGCCTCTCCCTGAGAGGAGGAATATGTATCGATACGATATTGAGGCGATAAAAAAGATCATCCCGGAATTTCCCATCCTTCACGAGGGTCTTGAGGTCCTTATTCGTAGCAGTAATGATCCGTGCGTTTACCTTAACACGGTCCTTGCCGCCGACTCTTTCGAACTCCATCTCCTGAAGCACTCTCAAGAGTTTCGCCTGCAGGTTGATGGACATCTCACTGATCTCATCCAGAAATACCGTACCGTAGCGGGCAAGCTCGAATTTTCCCAGTTTCCGGGCGAAGGCACCCGTAAAGGAACCCTTCTCATGTCCGAAGAGTTCGGATTCGAGGAGGGTTTCCACGATGGCGGAGCAGTTAACCCCAATATAAGGCTCATTAGGCGATGTGTTATTGTGAATAACCTTCGCGATTAGCTCCTTGCCCGTTCCGCTCTCACCCTGTATCAATACAGTCGTCTTGCTCTGAGAGACTACGCCAATGGTCTTGAATATCTCGCTCATGTCCTTGCCCGTGCCGATAATATCCCCAACCTTGAACTGCCGGGACGGTTCCATGAGGAGACCATTTATCTTCTTTTCCATTTCTATGGATTTGAGTGCTTTGCGGATAGCTATATCCAGCTCGTCAACGTTGATGGGTTTACGGATGTAATCAAAAGCGCCTGCTTTCATGGCGTTAATCGTCGTGTCCATGTCGTGATGGGCGGTTATCATGATTACCTTAGCGTCCTCTTCATCCTCGCGTATATCTTCAAGAACGGTGAATCCGTCAATATCCGGAAGTCTTATATCGAGAATAACGACGTCAGGCAAGGTTTGCACAAACTTATTCAACCCATCCGTGCCTGTCATGGCCGTGTGCACCTCATGTCCCTCTTCGGTCAGATAAAGGTCGATAGTTTCGCAGATAGAACTGTCGTCATCGATTATGAGAATTTTAGCCATTCGCTTGTCCCTCGGTATCGTTAACAGGTGTTTCAGAATTCTTCTCGTTCTCATCCAAAGACAGATTAACCACGACTTTGGTTCCTTCGCCCTTCCTGCTGAATATTTCTATGGACCCGTGATGCAAATCGATAAATTTCTTAACTTGCGTCAAGCCCAGGCCTGTGCCGTATCTCTTTCTCGTAAAGAACGGATTAAACAGGTGAGGCATGTCTTCTTCCTCGATGCCATAACCGCTATCGTCTATTTCAATTGAGACATGCTTGTGCCCGTTTGTTACAAGCTTCGTGCTTATCCGCAGCCTGCCCCCCTCTTCCATTGCGTCTATGGCATTGAGATATATATTCAAGAATGCCTGCTTTAGCATTGATGAGTCAATATTTATCGGGGGAATGTCCTGATCGTTATGAAACTGCACATCTATCTTTTTGTCATACAGTTCTTTTTCCACCATCGATAACGAACTCTCCAGAAAAGCGCTGATATCTGCAGGCTTCATTTCCGGTTCTGCCGGCTTCGCAAAAATCAGGATATCATTGACTATCTTCTCGAGATGCTCAACCTCTTTCTCGGCTATCTTGAACCGTTTCAAATCATTCCCGGCAGGATTTAATCTTTTTTCAAGAATCTGGAGGCTCATCTTGATGGATGAGAGCGGATTTCTTACTTCGTGGGCAATGCCCGCGGAGAGCTGACCGACAGCGGCAAGCTTTTGACTGTCATAAAATTTCTTCTCGAGATTCTTGAATTCCGTTATATCACGTTGCACCAGGAGATATTTGTCACTTCCTTTTATGGGGCCGGTAGTAATCAGTAAATTTCTCTTCCAGCCTTCCTTTGTCGTCACCTCAATCTCGAAAGGCCTGTGCATTCCCCTTTTGACCTCTTCCCACTTCGTGAGCATGAATTCCCTGTACTCAGGAACAACAAATTCAACGAAATGCCTGCCCTCCATCTGCTGAGTCATCGACCCGTCATCTGTATTCGAACTGCGGCTCACATAGTTTATAATGCCATCGGTGCTAAGGGCGAATATTCGGTCCGGAGAACTGTCCAATATAGATTGGAGGTAATTGTAAAGTTCCTGTATATTTGTCCGCAACCTGATAAGTTCATATATCTCGTTGGAAAGGCTTTCCGCGTACTCTTTCATATTTTTGGTCAGCTCTTCTTCCTTGGTCACATCCTGGAGCGTCTCAATAGCGGCAATAATCTCTCCTCTCTCGTCATAAATAGGAGCAGCAAGGAAATAAAGGTATCGGTTCCTTCCTCCCAGATCCTCAAAATAATCACTTGCCTCGTAAGCACCTTCCACGACAGTTGACTTATGCACACTTTTTTCCCCGTAATACTTTTTGAGTTCCTCGATATTGTTGTCCACAATGAGATCTGCGATAACCGGCCTTTTATCATGGTAAAAGGGCATGAATTGCTTATCAGTGCCAATCATGTTTCTGCCGTCGTATCCGGTCAATTCCGTGCATGCATGGTTCCAAAAAATTATTTTGTGCTGTCTGTCAATGACAAACGTCGGTATTGGAGAACCCTCTATGATGCCCCCAATAGTCTTCTTCTCTTTGGACAGGGATTCTGCATATTCTTTCATATCTGTGGCCATCTCCTCTTCCTTAGTTACGTCTTGTAGAGTTTCGATAGCCGCGATAATTTTTCCCCCCTCGTCGTAAATAGGTGCAGCGAGAAAATAAAGGTGTCTGTTCTTGCCCCCCATATTTTCAAAATAATCTCGCGCTTCATAGGCACCTTCAATAACGGTTGACTTATGCAGACTCTTTTCCCCATAATACTTTTCGATTTCCTCAATATCGTTATCGACAATAAGGTCTGCGATAACCGGCCTCTTCTCGTGGTAAAAGGGCCTATACTGTTTATCGGTGCCTATCATGTCTATGCTGTTATAGCCCATCAGGTCGGAACATGCCTTATTCCAGAAAATGATCTTGTGTTCCCCGTCAATGACAAAGGTCGGTATCGGAGAACCCTCAATAATCCCCTCTAAAGTTTTCTTCTCTCTCGCGAGCTGTTCTCTCCAGATGTCCCTATCCCTGAAGTGCTTCAACTCTTCCTCAAGTAAGAGACGCTTCTTACCCGAATATACGACCAACACGCTACCGACAATCACGGTGACAATAAGTACGAAGGCCTCCAGCATGACAATGAAGAATGTTTTTCTTATCTGTGAAATGGCGATATGATAAGGAGTGCTGACAGCGATAAACCACTTTCGGTCGTTCAAGTCTGTAGCAGCGTATCCCACGATACTTTTTTCAAACATTCCTCCCGTCTGGAGCAGTTCATAGTCATCATAACCTGCCTTGTCCTTCAGTATCCCTTCTTTCAGAGACATGGACTGTTCCGTCTTGCCGCGTACAACTGCACTTATATCGGCGCCGACGTATTCATTCCACGGATGGAACAGTACAGTTCCCGTGTCATCGGCAATGATCGCACCGCATGGCAGATCAGTCTTAGTAATTTTTATGTAGCGCTCGACAACTGAAGAAGGGGATAGTGCGGCATAGACCATGCCCGAATATCTCCTATTCAAATCGAATTCCGGGACACCGATTATAACCATCCTGTATTTTTTTTCTTGGCTGCTACCCGCTTTAATATCCACGGAAATGAGGCTGCTCACACTGGTCTTGCGGGTTTTCTTGATGTCCTGGATTAGCTTGAGAAAAGCGGAACTCACTGAAATATTCTTCAGGATGTCGTCGTGAAAAGTTTTAGGATATGCTTCGATAACCTTACCATCACGGTCGCTTATGGCCAAAAAATCTATCTTTCCTTCCAGGTCGTCATAAGTCTCGCGCAGGTGTGAGCGCATTGTTCCGTTATGGTGCCGGGAAAGTATAATTAGACTTTTTTCCACACTATCAAAAAGGTCATCGATGCCCGCAGCCGTGCTTTTGGCGATAGTCATATATTGTTTCCCGTACTGCTCTGCCGACTCCTTCACTCTCGCCTGATTGATCATCAGAGAAAACATGACAATCATGATAATGACTATCAATGTGGTGAACCAGATGGGCACCCTACGGTTTTTCTTTATGAAATCTGCAAGAGATACTGTCAATCATCCACTCCTTTGGTTTTCCTATCCTTATATTCTTTGACACCTATAACGATATATACGCCAATGGCCGCACCGAGGGAGATAAGAAGTTTCGTCAATCCGCTCTCGATTTCAATTACCCGCGCACATATGAGCCACACAACAAGATACGTCACTGCCGTTAATATCTCCTGCATAATAGACCTCTTAAAATCGTACTTTTTACATGATATATCTGGCTAACTGCAAATTTTCAATAGAAATATGCGGATTATTCCCGAGAGGGCTGCCAGCATCTTCGTGATCGAATTTGCAGCTAAATGGAAGAAGAGTCGATTATAAAAATTCGTGGACAACTTGATCCTAACTTATTTCAAACTGCATTGCACTTTTCGTTCAAACGGCAGAGTCAATTGAACAAAACGTTAAAACACCATGTACTCGAAACGGACATTTCATTTAGCGAACAAATAACAATAACATCGTCGTTGCGTGATGTTAGCACGGATAAGCGCTACACCCGCGTTAATGGCATGCCTGTTGCAACTCTTTACGCAGTTTTTATAATATTTCCTATTTCCCCCGACATGTTTTCATGCTATGGGGAAGGGGAATTTTGGATTAACTTTTAACAGGAAAGGAGAAAAAAAATGTTACGGAAATTCGGAAAGACTTTATTAACTCTATTTTCAACAATGGCTGCTCTGTTATTGTCCTCACAGCTTGTATATGCTGCAGAAGCAATTCCGACGGGTGAATCGTACACGAAGGTCCTCTTCGCAGTAGGCGCCATGTTGGGGGCAGGTTTGGCTATGGGTATAGGCGCCGTCGGAGCCGGTTTGGGAATCGGTACTGCTACTAACGGCGCATGTCAGGCCGTGGGAAGAAACCCAGGCGTTCAGGGTAAAATCATGATGACCATGCTTATCGGTATGGCCATGGCAGAATCGATCGCCATTTATGCTCTGGTTGTTTCGCTTGTTCTTCTATTTGCAAACCCCTTTATGCGTTATTTTTTAGGTTAATTCATTTGAAAACAATTAAATTAACTTTAAATCTGACAAAAGTTAGGGGGAGAAGGCAATGCCAGAAAATAAAAAAGATAAGCAGCTTTTTACGGTAGCGAGAGTATTCTTCCTGCTTATCGTAATCCCCTTTTCACTGATGGCTATTCTGATTGCCAACGGCATTTTCAAATTAGGGATTACAGCGAAAGAACGAGCAATCAACGTTCTCGATCAGAAATCTCAGGAAGAAATCAAGATACGTGCCATTAATACGGCGGACGAGGTTGCCAGCTTTCTCACGGAAAGAAAGAAGGATCTGTTGATTGCAACCATCATCCCTGCGACCGAAGCAAGCTACAAGCAATTTGTGTACGAAAACAAGAAAGCAATCTGGGTAAAAGAGGATAATAAAATCCAGCAGGTCTTTGCCCCTCTCTATACAGAGATGGCCCTCATCGATAGGAATGGTAATGAGATAATAAAGATTGAGAATGGTGGGGCTGCTAAATCGGGCATGGTGAATGTTAGTAATCCGTCCAATACGAAATACAAATCCGAGGACTACTTCAGTAAGGCGTCGAAACTGAATAAAGGCGAAATATATATATCCCATGTCACGGGCTGGTATGTGAATAAATTAGATTTTGAAAAGGGCAAACGTTTTCAGGGAATCATTCGCATGGCTACGCCGATCTTTGGCAAGGAAGGATTCTCAGGCGTTATCAGTCTTGCCCTTGATTTTCAGCATGTTGCCGGGTTCACCGATCATATTGTACCGACCCAGTCCGGATATGTATTCAGGGCGGACGCAGCGACAGGAAACTATGCCTACATGGTGGATAATAGGGGGCTCGTCATCGCGCACCCCAATGATTATCACATAGCGGGCCTGGCTGGCGACGGAACACCAGTTCCTCCTCTTACCGATAAGACTGCAGAGGCAATGACCAAGAAGGGGGAAGAGGTACTGAACATCAACCTTCTCGGTTTTATGGATCCGGGCCTGCCGGAAGTCGCAAAGGATGCGGCTGCCGGAAATACAGGCATCAAAATGTACAAATTTGCCGGTCAGACGAAATTCGTAGCATATGCGCCCATTAAATTCTACTCCAATGACTATCCAAAACCGGGTGGATTCGGATGGATCGGAATGGGAGTGAACGTGGAAAAGTTTAATGAGATGGCTACGAAAGCTTCTCAGGACGTGGAAAAAGAAGTGAAGGCATGGACCACGACAATCGTCCTGATCATCATCATTTCAATCATTCTTCTCTTCTTCATATCGGCGCTCCTCTCGCGAGGAATCGCGCGGTCAATCGATGCGGAAGTCCCTGCGGATGCGCAGGAAGCTGCACTCGATGAAGAGGACGAAGAGGACAAATAAGATCAAGAGGCCGGGAGCCATACTTCCGGCCTCTTCTCTTCACTAAAATCACAGACCACTTTCCTCTGCGCCTTTATGCATCCCGCAGCTAATCTGTTATCTCTGCGTGTCAGTTTCTAATTAAGTTGGTGGCATATTGAGAATCAAGGGGGCGAGGATTATAGCGTATTGGACAAAAAAAGGGAGTTGAAGTCGTGGTAGCGCTCCCCCTCCCTGATTTCTTATAATACCGGATTTCTACATGCCAATGAACTTTATTAGAGGATTGGCGTAGAGTACGATCAATGCAATAACCAGAGCATAGATCGCGAGTGATTCGATCATAGCCAGACCGACCATCATGGTCAGCAGGATCTTTCCCTGTGCTTCGGGATTTCTACCTACGGCGTTTGTGGCGCCGCTCAATCCGTTTCCCATGCCAACGCCCGTACCGATTGTGCCGAATCCCATGGCAATGCCTACTGCTATAAGACTGCATCCAATCACGATCGCCTTTGTATAATCAACTGGTGCACCGGGGGTGGCAGCAGGCGCAGCGGCGGCCATCGCTAACGGGGCCAACGCCATAACAAGGATCAAGCTCAGAACAACACAACTTAAAGTTTTTCTCATTTTTGTTCCTCCTGTTTACTTGGTTAGTTTCTCGAGACATGTCACATGTCTCTCCAAATGTCCCGGACTCACCTCCTTTCATAATTGATACTCCAAGTCTTCCTCACGGATAAGATTAACCGCGAGAAAAGCTTATCTTCTTGCTTTCTCCACAATCTATAGATGTAATATTCTACATGAAAAATAATCCTGTCAAGAATTATTTGTCCATTTACAAAACAATTTCATCGCGGCGATTGCACAAAAGTTATCAGACTCGGATAGATTCGCACTGAACAAAGCGCCGGAGGGACATCTCCGGGATGTGCAAACTCTTCTTACATTTCCATTTGACTTCACAGGGCAAGACTGATAAACAACAATGATATCATAGATGATTATTGCTACTTATTGTTACACCATTAACTTGACATGGAATAAGAAAGAAAACTCTAAAATCAAAATTGGATGAGATGCAGGAGAAAGAAAGATGTCAAAAAAGTATGTATTTGAGTTTGGAGGCGGCAAGGCAGACGGCAAGGCGGAAATGAAAGAACTCTTAGGCGGTAAGGGGGCTAATCTGGCGGAAATGGCCAATCTCGGCATACCTGTTCCTCCCGGTTTTACAATTACGACCGAAGTTTGCAATTTTTATTATCAGCATAATAAATCTTATCCGCCTGAGCTTGAAGTTGAAGTGAAGCAGGCCCTCGCAAACGTTGAAGCAATTATGCAGGCGAAATTCGGTGACCCTGCGAACCCACTGTTGCTTTCCATTCGCTCCGGTGCTCGCTCCTCCATGCCAGGCATGATGGAGACCGTCTTGAATGTCGGTCTCAACGAAAAGACGATGAAAGGGCTGATTGTAAAAACCGGCAACGAACGCTTTGCCTATGATGCATATCGCCGCTTAATAATGATGTACTCGGATGTAGTCATGGAAAAAGCAGCCGGAGTCGAGCCTGAAGAGGGCAGGGGGGTCCGCGTACAGCTTGAGCATGCGATGGATAAAATGAAAAAAAAGCTACATGTCCTTCAGGACACCGATCTCACTGCGGCAGACCTGAAGAAGCTGATCAAAATATTCAAAACCAAAGTCAAAAATATCCTGGGGAAGGAATTCCCCGATGACCCATACGAACAACTATGGGGTGGAATCGGCGCCGTCTTCCAGAGCTGGAATGGAAAACGTGCCATTTCATATAGGCGCATCGAGAGTATACCGGATGAATGGGGCACTGCCGTAACTGTCCAGTCGATGGTTTTCGGAAACATGGGCGACAAGAGTGCAACGGGTGTAGCCTTCACGAGAAACCCTGCGACGGGCGAAAATGTATTCTATGGGGAATGGCTGGTGAATGCACAGGGGGAGGACGTCGTAGCCGGCTTGCGCACGCCTAATCCGCTTAACATGAAAAACAAGACGGATGACACTAAAGACGTCCAGAGCCTCGAAGAAGCCATGCCGCCGTTATACAAAGAGCTTGCGGATATAAGAAACAGGCTGGAAAAACATTACACAGACATGCAGGATATCGAGTTCACCATCCAGGAGGGGCGCCTGTGGATGCTCCAGACACGCACCGGCAAACGCAACGGACCGGCAGCTGTGAAAGCGGCCGTGGAAATGGTGCGGGAAGGTCTCATCGATGAGGCCACGGCAGTCCTCCGGGTGAGGCCGACGCAGCTTGATGAACTGCTGCACAATATGCTTGATCCAGCGGAGGAGCAAAAGGCCCGCGTACTTGCCAGGGGATTGCCCGCAGGTCCAGGTGGCGCCACAGGGCAGGTCGTCTTCACTGCAGATGATGCGGCTAAATGGACAAAGGAAGGCAAGAAGATTATTCTTGTGCGTCATGAGACCTCGCCCGAAGACGTGCACGGCATGCACGTTGCCGAGGCTGTGTTGACTGCAAAAGGCGGTATGACCAGCCATGCCGCGCTGGTGGCTCGCGGATGGGGCAAATGCTGTATCGTCGGCTGCTCCGCCCTGGATATCGACGCGAATAAGAAGGTGATGACGGTCAACGGCACGATAATAAAGGAGGGGGACTGGATTTCTCTCAACGGCTCGATAGGCAGGGTATATGAGGGAAAAATTCCGTCAGTAAGGCCTGATCTTGCGGCTAATAAGGAATATACGGAGCTCATGGGATGGGCGGACAAATTCCGCAGGCTCGGTGTACGCACCAATGCCGACCGTCCTCAGGACGCAGCTCAAGCGCGCGCCTTCGGCGCTGAAGGCATCGGGCTTACCCGTACGGAGCATATGTTCTTTGGACCGGAGCGCATCACACCGATGCGTGAGATGATCATTGCGGAGAAGGAAGTGGATCGCCGCAAGGCGGTTATGAAGCTGCTGCCGTTTCAGCGGCAGGATTTTATGGGTCTCCTCGAGGCCATGCAGGGCCTGCCCGTAACGATTCGTCTTCTCGATCCCCCATTGCATGAATTTGTGACCCTCGACAGTGAGCAGCTAAAAGAGCTGTCCAAAGATCTCGGCATTACCGTAAAGAAACTTAAAGCGCGCGTCGAGTCTCTGCACGAACTTAACCCGATGCTTGGTCATCGCGGCTGCCGTCTGGGTATCGCCTATCCGGAAATTACGGAGATGCAGGCCCGAGCAATTTTTGAAGCTGCTGCAGAATTGACCCAGAAGGGTATTAAAGTTCATCCGGAGGTAATGGTCCCGTTGGTGGGTACCGCTTCTGAATATAATCATCAGGAAGCCATCATTCGCCGTATGGCAGCGGAGGTGATGAAGGAAAAGGGCGTGACCTTCGAATACATGGTCGGGACGATGATCGAGGTGCCGAGAGCAGCGCTGACGGCGGACGACATTGCCAAGACCGCCGAGTTCTTCTCCTTTGGCACAAACGACCTCACGCAGACTACATTCGGTTTTTCGCGTGACGACATCGGCGGATTCCTGCCCATTTATCTTCAACAGAGAATCCTGCCCGAAGATCCCTTCCAGAGCCTCGATGAGAGGGGAGTCGGTCAGCTTGTTGAGATGGGTACTAAGAAAGGCCGTTCTACGCGTCCCAAGCTAAAGGTCGGTATCTGTGGCGAGCACGGCGGCGATCCGAAGTCCATCGATCTCTGCCACCGCGTGGGAATGGACTATGTTTCCTGCTCACCGTTCCGCGTGCCTATTGCGAGACTGGCGGCTGCCCATGCGGCCCTTATAAACAAGTGAAGCACGTAGAGACTCCATAGTTACACAATCGCAAAAAAGCCGTTGTCAGAACCGGAGAAGGTTGTTGACAACGGCTTTAATTTTTCATGAGCCTGCGCAGAGTCAATACGGGCGGGACTTGACTGCTAATTCTTTCTTATACTGTAGAGGGCTGACTTTCCGGGATAGACGGCATAATCACCGAGCTGTTCTTCTATCCTCAGGAGCTGGTTGTATTTTGCCAGCCGCTCGCTCCTTGATAAAGACCCGCTTTTAATCTGTCCGCAGTTCGCTGCTACAGCCACATCCGCCATGTAGCTGTCTTCGGTTTCGCCGGACCTGTGAGAGATGACAGTCGTGTATCCTGCCTCTTTCGCCCTTTGAATAGTCTCCATGGTTTCCGTCAGCGTACCGATCTGGTTGAGCTTAATCAAAATGGAATTGGCAACGCCCATGGCGATCCCTTTTTCCAGCCTTTTCTTGTTCGTCACAAAAATATCGTCACCCACAATCTGGATCTTGCTTCCCAGGGCGTCGGTGAGCAGCTTCCATCCGTCCCAGTCATCTTCCGCCAGGCCGTCTTCAATGGATACGATGGGGTATTTTTTTACCATGTCCTGATAGAACTTGACCATATCCGCGGCCGTCTTGTTAGGCTTCTTTTCCGCGGCCATGACATATTTCCCGTTTTCGAAAAAGGCGCTTGCCGCAGGATCAATGGCGATACAGATGTCCTTTCCCGGCTTATAGCCCGCCTTCTCAATCGCCTCCACAATCACTATAAATGCTTCTTCATTGGATTTGAGGTTGGGCGCGAATCCACCTTCATCACCGACGGAAGTGTTATAGCCCTTGCCCTTGAGGACGGACTTGAGAGTATGAAAAACCTCAGCGGACATGCGCAATCCTTCCTTGAAATTCTTCGAGCCGATGGGCATGATCATGAATTCCTGAATATCGACGTTGTTGTCCGCGTGCTGGCCGCCATTAATGATATTCATCATAGGGACGGGGATATCCTTGGCGATGGTGCCGCCGATGTACTTATAAAGGGGCAGTTCCATGGCTTCCGCAGCGGCCTTCGCACAGGCCATTGATACGCCTAAAATAGCGTTGGCGCCGAGGGCGCCCTTATTAGGCGTGCCGTCCAGAGAGATCATCGTGTAATCGACCTCCCTCTGATTGAGGCTGTCCATGCCGATGATCTCCGGCCCGATTTTGTTGATAACGTTATTGACAGCCTTCATTACACCTTTGCCCAGGAACCTTTTCTTGTCGCCGTCACGGAGTTCGAGCATTTCGTGCTCTCCCGTGGAAGCGCCTGAGGGCACGGCCGCGCGGCCGGTAATTCCCGAAAAGAGTGTCACTTCGGCCTCAACTGTTGGGTTGCCTCTTGAATCCAGAATTTCCCTTGCGTACACGTTGATGATTTCAGTCATATGACCTCCTCTTGTTTATGTAGGTATGTTCTTTTCCATATACCAATCCGGATAAAAATTCAAGGCCGTTGTCACAAATATGAACGACCTTGATAAAATATGGAAACTTGTGTACATCACTAACACAAGATAAAGGAGATGTGTCGCTTGTGTCAGACAAAAAACGGACAAAACTATTTCTCCATCTGAAAAAATGGCTGGAAAAGGCCGTCCTGGATTATAACATGATAGAAGAGGGAGACAGTGTCCTCGTCGGTGTCTCCGGCGGCGCAGACAGTCTTGCCCTTCTTGACCTTCTCAATACCCCCATGGTGTACGTGCCGCCCTTTTCCATTATCGCCGTAAACATTGACCAGGGGTTTGATCCGACGTATACTGACTATGGTAATCTTGAGAAATACTTGACCCAAAAAAACGTTCACCATTACATGGAAAAGACGGACATCGGGCCTCTTTCCCACAGTGATTACAATAAGAAACCCCCTTGTTTTCTCTGTTCGCGGTTAAGAAGGAGAAGGATCTTCGAAATAGCGGCGGAGAAGGATTGCACCAAAATCGCCTTCGCTCATCACAAGGATGATATTATAGAGACGCTGCTCATTAACCTCTTCTTTGGGAGGGAGATCAGCACGATGATGCCGAAACAGACGATCTTTCAAGGGAGGCTTCATATCATCCGTCCTTTCGCTTATATCGGGGAGGACATGATAAAAAAATATGCGAAGGAGCAACGTCTGCCGTCTGCCATGAATAAATGCCCAACGAGCAAAATTTCCCGGCGGATCTACATCAAAGAACTCTTAAAAAAGATGGAGCGTGATAACAAGAACATCCGTAATAATATCTACAAGGCATTGAGGCACATCAAAAGCGATTACCTGCCGCAAGATATGAAAGATATGAAGTAGGAAGTGAAATCTGATATGCGGCGCGGGGTATAGACAAATCAGTCTTATATGTCATTCCGATGAGCGAAGCGAAGAGGAATTTTATCCGAGCTATTAGTGTCATCTACGGTTGAAGGAACATGGCGAAAAAGAAACCGGCAGGAGAAAAAATAATCGCCCAGAATAAGACGGCGCGTCTGAACTATTTTATAGAAGACACCTATGAGGCGGGCATCGTCCTTGTGGGTACGGAGGTAAAGGCGCTCCGGGAAGGGAAGGCGAATCTCAAGGACAGCTATGCCCTGGTAAAAGACGGCGAAGTCTTCGTTCACGAAATACACATCAGTCCTTACACCTTCGGCAACAGGGAGAATCATGATCCCCTGAGGGTGCGAAAACTTCTGCTCCACAAGGGGGAAATCAAGAGGCTTTACGGAAAATCCAGGGAAAGAGGCTTGGCTCTCATTCCGCTGAAATTGTACTTCAAGAGCGGGAAGGTAAAGCTGGAAATCGGGGTCGGACGGGGCAAGAAACTTTACGACAAACGGGAGAGCCTGAGAGTCAAGGACGATCGTAGGGAAATCGAGCGCGGAATGCGCCGAAAAGAGTAGGATGAGCGCCCGCCAGTTGCCTCATAAATAAATGTTACCGGAGGAAGTGTATTGGAAGGTAACGTTGACTCATAAAGAATGTTACCCGGGTTTGCTGTTTGTGGAGAAGATTATCTTCAATTTCTTATCGATGG
>Ga0187854_10000073_pt1 | contig 146026 bp, 139 predicted proteins | sample June2016WEW_6_15_FD_132445 | JGI IMG/M metagenome (GOLD analysis project Ga0187854, IMG submission 132445) | Peatland microbial communities from SPRUCE experiment site at the Marcell Experimental Forest, Minnesota, USA - June2016WEW_6_150 | ecosystem: Environmental > Terrestrial > Soil >... | reverse complement strand
GTCACTAAGTTCACCTCCACGTCCTCCAGGCTTTTCATCACCTCGTCCAGTTTGTGGGGCTGTATTATGGCCACTATATATTTCATGTGCGTTAACCTCCTTATTCCACAACGGTGTAAGCGGCTTCACTCTGCTGGGTAAGATCAAGGCCGATAATTTCATCTTTCTTTTCTACCCTAATGCCTACTAAAGCATCTACAAATTTGAAGAGTATCCAAGTCATCACGGCTGCAAAAACCGGAGCCACGATAATAAGAAGAATCTGAACCAGAAACTGATGGACGTCACCGAAGAACAAACCGTTCCCACCCGCTTCATTCACTGCTTTCTCGGCAAAGAGGCCTGTTGCGATCGTTCCCCACATCCCGCCAACACCGTGCACGCCAAAGACATCGAGGGCATCATCATATCTGAATACCGCCTTTACCTTGGCAATGGCGATGTAGCAGAAAATACTGACGAGAATACCGATGAATATTGCGTTCATAGGATTCACAAATCCGCAGGCCGGCGTAATGGCGACGAGGCCGGCAACCGCGCCCGTTGCCGCCCCCAGGACAGTCGGGGCGCCATGCTGCTGCCATTCAATAAGCGCCCAGGTCAATCCCGCCGCAGCAGTTGCCGTGTTGGTTGTGATAAAGGCATTTGCCGCCAGTTCGTTTGCCGCCAGGGCGCTCCCGGCGTTGAAGCCGAACCAGCCAAACCAGAGTAGTGCCGCCCCCAATACTGTAAAGGGAAGATTATGCGGCCGGAAAGGCTGTTCCTGATAGCCTATTCTCTTACCGATCAGTATGGCCATAACCAGCGCAGATACGCCGGAACTGGTATGGACGACGATGCCGCCCGCGAAATCGAGGGCGCCAAGATTCTTCAGCCAGCCGCCCGTTCCCCAGACCCAGTGGCCTAAGGGATCGTAGACAAAGGTCGCCCAGAGAATCGTAAAAAGAAGGAAGGCGGAAAATTTAATCCGCTCCGCAAAGGCGCCCACAATCAATGCAGGTGTGATGACGGCGAACATGCACTGAAAAATCATGAAAACGCTGTGGGGAATCGTCGCGGCATAATCAGGATTCGGCTGCCCCCCTACGCCCCTCAGTCCTACCCAGTCGAACCCCCCGATGATGCCCGTGCCAGTGTCCGGACCGAATGTTAGAGAGTATCCATATAAGATCCATTGTAAGCTGATGACGCACAATATGATGAAACACTGCATCAACAGGGAAAGAACGTTTTTCCGCCGCACCAAGCCGCCATAGAAGAATGCCAGTGCAGGCACCGTCATAAGCAAAACCAACGCTGACGACGCCAATACCCATGCCGTATCGCCTGAATTCATAATAAGTACCTCCTGATTCTTGAAATCCGCTTTCAATGAGTACAACAGCAATTAAGGTGCCATGTATAAAAGTAGTTGATTATATTAATTAATGTGCTATAAGAATGGCGGCGGGCATAAATCGATGTGACAATTTTGTACAATATGAATATGAGTTTGACAAAAATGTAATTCCCGTGCACCTGTGGGTAACATCTCCTCCTTTTCGTTTGACAGAGAGGCTGCAGCTAACTAATAATGACGCAATTATTTTTTTAAAGGTGGACGAACATAGTGAGAGCTGACGAAGGACTGCCATTCCTTCTGCGCTACGAAAATGTGGCGGATTACAAGAATGGCGAGGTGTGGATATTAGACAGGCGAAAATACCCTGCCGCAGAAGAGTTTGTCCGCTGCACGGACTATCGAGAGGTTGCCCGGGCTATCGCCGGCATGGTAACGCAGAGCGGGGGACCCTGGCTGGCAGCCGCCTATGGGATGGTAAGTGCGGCAAGGGGAGTGCGCGATCTCTCTGGCGAAAGAGCTAAAGAAGAGATGAAGCGCGCGGCAGAAGCGCTGATCTACGCACGGCCAACCACATCGGCAAATATGAAGATCCACATCATGCGAATTCTCAGGGCATCTCAGGACGCCATCGACCAGGGGGAAGACGCAGAATCAGTTACATATGTCTACGTGCAGAAAAATCTGGAAAACCGCTACCGTATTTCGCGCCAGATTGCAACTTATGCCGTAGATCTGATGCCGGATGACGTTAGCATACTTACCCAGTGTTACGCAGAAACCCTCATTGGGTTTGTTCTGCTAGTATCTCAGGAGAAGGGTAAGAAAGTATCTTTGATCTGCCCGGAGACCAGACCGTATCTCCAGGGGGCCAGATTGACAGCCAGTGTGGCCTGCGACATGGGCGTGCCGGTGACAGTTATTACCGATAATATGCCTGCATACATCCTGTCTAAAGGGATGGCACAGGTGTTTATGTCCGCCGCAGACGTGATCACGCTGGACGGTTACGTCGTCAACAAGATAGGCACCTTTCAGATATCCCTGGCGGCTCATTTTTACGGCGTGCCTTATTATGCACTGGGGACGCCATCCGCAGGGAACCCCGACATATCGAAGGTCGAGGTTGAAGAGAGAGACCCCGAAGAAACAGTGCATGCCATGGGCATCCGCACGGCTAAGGACGGCGTGAAAGGTTATTACCCCGCTTTTGATATCACACCTCCCGGGTTGATACGGGCTGTGGTTACGCCGAGAGGGGTCTTTTCCCCATCTGATTTGAAGGGATATTTTTCGTAGATACGCTCTGTAAGGGGTTCGCATGTTATACGAGGAAGTTCGGAAGGCATTGCTTAAATGTGTCTCAAGCCTTTACCGAAAAGGTCTTGTTCAGTTAAATTCGGGGAACGTGAGCTCCCGTGTTTCTGACGAACATATTGTCATTACACCTACGGGAATATCCTACGACGATATGTCGGAAGAGGACCTGGTTATCATTGACCTCAATGGCAGAACCGTCGAGGGTAAACGTAAACCCTCTTCCGAAACACCCATGCACATAACCGTATATAAGAATATACCTGAAGCGAAGGCCATCGCGCATACGCACTCACCTTTCGCGCTCGCTTTTGCTACAGTGGGAAGAAGCATTCCCGTGATCAGCACCGAAGGATTAGCTGTACGAGGGCCCATACCGGTTGCCGATTATGCATGTCCGGGCACGGAGGCGCAGGGCTGGGCTGCGATTAAGGCCATGAAGGGACCGCCCTATGTAATGGGAACACTGCTCAAGAACCACGGCGTCCTCGTCACAGGGGTAAACCCCTCCCATGCATATTCGATGGCCTGTCGGGTCGAAATGGCGGCAAAAGTTTTTTTCCTGGCTCTGCAGATAGGCGAACCCGATATCCTTACGGACGACCAGATTAAGGAGATCAGAAACGTATATTTAAGAAAATAGGGAACTCTATCCCTATCTCATTCGAGGTTGGTACCCATGATAAATTTCGTTAAAATGAGTGGCAGCGGAAATGATTTTATCCTGATCGATAACAGGGATCAGTCCCTGGCCGTCGGAAAGATCGCAGAATTCGTAAAAGCCGTATGCGAAAGGAAGGTATCGGTGGGCGCAGACGGATTGATCCTTATCGAAGATTCGGAGCGCGCTGATTTCCGGTGGCGGTTTTTTAATGCCGACGGGAGCGAAGTGGATATGTGCGGAAACGGAGCGCGATGTGCCACCCGTTTCGCCTATATCAAAGGGATCGCAAAAGAAAAAATGTCCTTCGAGACCGGTGCAGGTATCATCGACGCCGAGGTCAGAGGCGATGAAGTAAAACTGAGATTGACAGAACCGCAGGCCATGAAGACCAACATTTTGGTTATGCTCAAAGAGCGACCGCTGGAAGTCAGCTTCATCAATACAGGAGTGCCCCATGTTGTTCTTTTTGTTCATGGTCTGGACAGGTACGATGTATTTAACATAGGCCGGAAGATTCGCTACCACAAGGAATTCCAACCCGAGGGCACGAATGCGAACTTCATGGAGGTCATAGACAGACACACCATCAGGATCAGAACTTATGAAAGAGGCGTAGAAGACGAAACCCTGGCCTGCGGAACCGGCGCCGTCGCATCTGCCCTAATATCTTCCTCGCAAGGACTGGTGGAATCACCGGTTGAAGTAAGGGTGAAAAGCGGGGAGACGTTGAAGATATATTTCCACAAGAAAGATCATGGTTTTAAAGATATTTATCTTGAAGGAAAAGCCAATGTGGTTTATGAAGGGCGCATCTGGGACGAGGCTTACAAGCGCTGAGAAGCTTAAATAGATAATAACCGGAGGTGTTTCGTTTTGCAGATTGCCGACCGCCTGAAAAAGATTCCACCTTACCTGTTTGTGGAGCTGAGAAAGAAGATTAACAAGGCGAAAACCGAGGGCATTGACGTCATCAGTCTGGCCATCGGAGATCCCGTGGAACCAACACCGGACTCGATTATTGATGAGCTCTGCAGGAAAGCGCGCGACCCGGAAAATCACCGATACCCGACGGATGAGGAAAAAGGCATGTTAGTTTTCAGGCAGGAGATTGCCCGCTGGTACAATACTAGATACGGGGTGACTCTCGATCCGGGAAGTGAAATCCTCGGTCTCATTGGCTCCAAGGAAGGCTGTCATCACTTCGTCCTGGGCTGCATCAATCCCGGCGATACCGTGCTGATGACGGATCCCGGATATCCCGCCTACCGTGCAAGCATCCTGATGGGCGGCGGCGTTCCTTACAACGTGCCGATTCTGGCGGAGAACAAATATCTCCCCGTATTCGAAGACATCCCTACGGATGTCGCAAAAAAGGCGCGGGGAATATTCCTCAATTACCCCAATAATCCCACTGGCGCCTGCGCAACAAGGGGATTCTTCGATCGACTGGTGGACTTTGCCAGGCAGTTTGACATTGCCGTCTGCTATGACAATCCATACGGTGAAATCCTCTTTGGCGGACAGGAGCGCCTGAGTTTTCTCATGGCCGGCGGGGCCAAGGACGTAGGTGTTGAGTTAAATTCCCTTTCCAAACTCTTTAATATGACGGGCTGGCGGATCGGGATGGCCGTTGGTAATGTCGACTTGATCGCTGCCATGAGCAAGGTTAAAGAAAATACCGATTCCGGCATCTTTAATCCTATCCAGTACGCTGGGCTCCATGCCCTGAAATACGAAGCAAAGAACATAGACCACATGCTCATGCTCTACGGACGGCGGCGGGAACTGGTGCTCGAAACACTCAGGAGCATCGGGATAGTCTTTGATGCCCCCAAGGGGACATTCTATTTATGGGTGCCCGTGCCACGGGGTATGAAATCCCTCGAATTTACAAATCTGCTATTTGATAAAGCAGCCATTGTCGTTGCGGCAGGTACGGCATACGGCCAGTATGGTGAAGGGTACATCAGGATATCCCTCACAGTGCCGGATGCAAGGCTCCGGGAGGCAATGGAGCGGATCAAGAGGGCATTGGCTTGATATAGCCTAAACATTCACTTCCGACCGTATCATTGCTCATTTGTCTCTTAGTTTAATTTGCCAAAGCGTTCTAGATTTCCTTGCCCAGGTGTCCAAATCTTTTCCTCTGATGAGTGCCGTCAAAAATGTCTGGCGACGACTTTCCTTATGAGCCTTCCGGGAAATGTTTCCTTTGCATGGAGGGCGCCGTAGGGACAAACCTCAATGCAACAGAAGCAGCGGATGCACAGGTCATAATCAAAAGAAAGCTTTTCTTCACGCAAAGAAATTGCCCCTGCAGGACATATTTTCCAGCACTCGGCGCACATCCGGCAGGTTAGATCATGAGAGACAGGTCTCTGGAGAAGGTTTCTCCTAATAAACCCTTGAAGCTTTTGCGGCCCGTACGTGAGCGCGCTGATAGGTGGAAGCCTGAAATCATGTATTATCGGGAGGTCGCCATCAATCTCGATGTCCGCTTCCATGATGCCCATCTCTCTTGCAATCCTCAGGGTCGGCAGCCTATCCGCGTCCAACCCCAACATCCTGCAGACCGCTCTGTCTACGGCAAAGGCATCACAGCCGCCCAGCAAAATGCCGAGTTCTCTCGGTCTACCACTTTTCCCCGGACCTTCGCCTTCCATAGCCATAATCCCGTCGAGAATTGTAAATGATGGCCTGATTCTCTGATAAATCAGAACGAGGAGTTTCGCAAACATGGTCCGGTTGATGCCTGTCCTCAGGTGCCACTCCGCTTTTCTGTAGCCGACAATACAGCCGAACATGTTCTTCACTCCGAGGGTTAGGAGCATCTGGCTGTGCGTCTTGAGTTTGGGAAGGTTGATAATCACATCTGCCTTAATTGCATCCTCGGCCATCTCAATTGCATTAAACGGTTCGCCAATATCGATTCTCACGGAGTTTTCAAATGCCCTGCAGGCGACGTCGAGCCCGGCAAGCGCATCCCATATGCCGCTATCTTTCATGATTTTCTCAAAAGAACCTATGGCGGGACTATCCGAAACCTGCGGGCGCGCGCCCTTTTGCAGAACATATTCAACTGCCGCTTTAATAATTATGGGATGTGTCAGCACAGCATCCCCAGGCGAAGCCGGTGAGAGCAGGTTCGGTTTGATGAGGACACGGTCACCCCTTCTGATCAGATCACCTCCGATTGCATCCATGGTCTCGAAGAACGCAGTTTTGACCGTGTCATAATGATAGGTGGATTTTTTCAGGATTACTTTAGTCATGTGTATGATGGTTTTTTATTCCTTTGTTTTCCATGTTGCATTCATTTCTTGACAAAAATAAAATTTCAAGTAAAAGCTTCATGCCGTTAAGGAAGGATTGAAAATCAAAATTATGTTGTGGATAATCTTCATGTCGGATATAATTAACAACATAATTTTTGACCAATTGATATATGAAAAATTTCAGTATTAATAGATATTCATCGGGACCTGTTTATTTAAGAATCGGTATCGTTGCAATCATACTATTACTTCTTTCAAATCTGCTTTTATTATACCTCTTTGTCAAAGAAAGAAATAACAATAAGAATCTCTTCGGACTTATCGACAGAACAAGCAAGGACTTCAATCAAATCCATGAATCATTGAATCAGAAGGATATGCAAAAAGCCTTCCGGTATCTGGCGGAAGCGCAAAAACAGGTAGTAGCGATGCTGCCGGCTGCGCCCGTGCCAGCAGAAAAGGCAGCAGCGGTGACAAAAGAACAGCGGCCCGCGCAGCCGACCCAGGCTAAAGCTGCGGCTACGAGTGTCGCTAGTGCACCCGCCTCTCTCCAGGATGCTCCCTATACATTTGTCTTTGCCGATGCTGGCGAATACCTCCTCATCTGTGAAAAAGATACAAAAATTCTTTATATCTTCCGCTTTTCAGACGGCAAGTTCTCTCTCATAAAGCAGTACCCGTGTGTCATTGGGGCAAATAACCATGGCAAGACAAGGGAGGGCGATTTTGCGACACCTGAAGGGGTTTACTTCTTCTTAAGATTTACACCAGGCAAAACACTCGCGGAAAACTATGGGTATGGAGCCTTCGTCTTAAATTATCCAAATTTCCTGGATCGGAAAGAAAGAAAAGATGGGGGAGGCATTTGGTTGCACGGCCATAGCGCAGGAAAAGTATTGGGAGCGGATATACCGGATACAAAAGGCTGTATCGTTGTAAGCAATGATGCATTGAAAGAGATGAGCGGTTACTTGAAGTCGAACGGCACTCCTATTGCAATTGTCAACAAGCTCCAGTTTACAAATCTCGAAAGTCAGAAGGAATTAGCGAGAGAAATGCGGAACTTCATCAATTCCTGGAGAGTCTCATGGGAGAGCATCAACACAAAAAAATATATGAGCTTCTATTCCCCGGCATTTGTTAACAGCGAGGGGATGAGCTTTAATGCCTTCAAACATCACAAAGAAAAGACGAACAAGAGCAAAAAATTCATTCGAGTTAAAGTTGAAAATCTCGCGATCCTTATGCCGCCGGAATATGGCGGCAATGTTGCCGTAGCCAGATTTCAACAAAGATACACTTCTAACAATTTTAAGAGCGACAGCAAGAAAATATTTTACCTGAAAAAAGGGCAAGCCGGATGGCAAATCATAGGCGAATCTTCATATTAGTATGCACTACAATTGTCTGTCTTTTTATTGCAACCAATTCTCTTACAATTAAGCAGGATGATTCATCGAAGCCGAAAGAATCCTCTTTCCAGCTCCAAAGGTTTTTTACCGGCACAAACCAGGAAGTGTCCGTATATTTTGCTTCTGGAGAAGAGAAAGGCCCTACCCTGCTTATCATCGGCGGAATCCATGGTGATGAATCAGGCGGTTATCTGACGGCAGAAAGATATGCGGACATCAAAGTGAAAAAGGGGACATTGATTGTAGTGCCGCGTCTTAATTTGCCCGCCATAATGAAGGGGAAACGCCAGGGCCTGAGCGGTGACATGAATCGCCTTTTTCACCTGCCTGAAGACACCCATTCCACTCCTGACACGAAAGTTGTGAACCTCGCTAAATCTCTTATTAAACGCGCCGACTATGTCCTTAATCTCCATCAGGGTGAGGGCTTCTATTCCCCCAAGTGGATATCCCACAAAAGAAATCCTTTCAGATGGGGACAGTGCAATGTCATTGACGCTCCCATTTTCGATCTGCCTAACGGAGATAAGCTTGAACTCGCGAGCTTTGCCAAGAAGATAGCATCCAGTTCAAATTCCAAAATCAAAGACAAAAAATATCATTTTCAGGTCAACAACACCAATACGGCGAGCAATAAATCCGGTCACAAGGAACAGAGAAGATCACTCACTTACTATGCCCTTTACCAGCAGCACAAAACGTCTTTGGCGCTGGAATCAACTAAGAACTGCACAGTGCCCCAGGCTGTCGGATTTTTAACTATCGCCATCAATTCAGTTATAGACGAGGTGGGAATTCAAGCAGAGAATCTTCCTTCCGCAGATCCTGTCACGATCAGGAAGGAGTTTGCTGACAAAAAACTTAAAACGTAATGTTTTTGGGCCACTCCTTGCCATCTCCCGAACGGATTATTAAGTCCATGTAACCAGTGTTTGGAAGGTCTTTTTTCTTGAAAGTTTCTTGACGGTTTCCTTTTGTCATTGACATATTAATATCTTTATCCTAATATTTGATTCCCATTAAAGAATAAAAGATCATCAGGCAGCTAAGTAGCCGTCTATGCGTATGAAAATGCCCTGTCCGCTATTTGAACCCGTATCGCCAGAACGAATAGTGATAAATCCTAAAGAATTGAAGACGGCGCGATAAAAGGAACCCTTCATGAAAAATAAACTGTCTAACGATGAGTTGATGCTTAAGATCGAGGAACTAGAAAAAATAACCTCCGACCAGAGGCGGTTGGAAGAAGTTTATCGCTCGTTAGTAGAGTCGACAAGCGATTCCATATATACCGTGGATAAAGAATGCCGATATCTCTTCATGAACAATCAGCACTTGTCCAGGCTCGGCTTGCCGGCTGAACAGATCATAGGCAAACGCTATAGCGAGTTCCACTCTCCAGAACTGGATAAAGTATTTGTAGAGGCGGTTAACAAGGTATTTTCAACCGGCGAGTCCATCCAGCAAGAGCACAAGAGTCAGAGGGACAAGAGATATTTCCTCCGGACATTCAGTCCCGTGAAAGATCGCGGCCACAATGGAGAGATAACATGCGTAGTCATCATTTCTACGGACATAACCGAACATAAGCTGACTGAAGAGACAATCAGGGAAAGCGAGCAAAAATATAGGAATATTATTGAAAATATTGAAGACGGCTATCACGAGCTTGATTTTTCCGGCAATATCGTTTTTTTTAATGACGCCCTGTTAAAAATGCTGGGATATTCCCGTAATGAATTTGCAAGAATAAATTACCGCAATCTCACTGATGAGGAAACGGCCCGTCAGATGTTACAGGTCTGCGACGAAGTTTACAGAACGGGAAAACCAGCCAGAGGGATTGAGATAGAGGTAATGAAGAAAGATGGCACCATGAGGGTGGTTGAGATGTCCGTATCTCTGATTCTGGATGCAAAAGGTCAGGAAATGGGGTTCCGAAATGTCCTTCGTGACGTAACTGAACGTAAGAAGTCAGAAGAAACCATCAGACGATTAGCTTATCATGACCCTCTTACAGGGTTACCCAACCGTCTTTTGTTCACAGACCGTCTTAACATGGCAATAACCAGGGCCAAACGCAATAAGCAGTACCTAGCCGTGATGATGCTCGACCTTGATTACTTCAAGGACATCAATGACACACTGGGCCATCATATGGGAGACAGGCTGTTACAGACCGTGGGCTCTCGTCTAACGGAGCTCTTGCGAAAAGGTGATACCATCGCCCGCATGGGCGGTGATGAATTTCTGATTTTACTGCCGGAAATCAATAACGTGGATGTTACCACGACCATAGCGCAGAAAATCGTCGAATCCTTCCAGACTCCTTTCATAATTGATGACCGTGAACTTCATATTACGACAAGCATCGGAATTGCAATTTACCCGGACGTTTCGGATGACGTAGAGACCCTCATCAAGCACGCGGATATTGCAATGTATCGAGCCAAAGGGTCCGGCCGGAACAACTATCAATTGTTTATTCCGGAAATGATCGTTAAAGCCTCGTCGTAGCTTTAGTTATATTCCGACCATCCTGTAAGAACATCCTCTCGTAGGAAGAAAGACTTTACAGTTGACTCCTAAGAGGAATTCTTTCCTTACGCGGCAGGCCTGTTTCTTCGGGTGAGTCTCCCTCGTCGTCGATGCGAAAGAGTAAAAAATGAAATCGCTCCGTAACAAAACCGACAAGGTCATACGACTTCCGAAGCCCGCATCTGACGGCGGAATATCAGTAGAAGCAGCGCTGGCAAAGCGCGAGTCGGTGCGCCATTTCACATCCGTACCTCTGACGCCTTTTCTGCTCTCTCAGATTTTATGGGCCGCACAGGGAATCACCCGCGATTGGGGAGGAAGGACTGCCCCTTCTGCCGGGGCGCTGTATGCTCTGGAATTATATTTGGCTTTACAGGATGGCTTCTTTCACTGCATCCCCCGTGGCCATCAGTTATTGCACGTTTCCGACCATGATTTTATCGACGATCTGGCATCGGTTGCCCTCGGCCAGCAGTGCATCAGGGAATCATCTGCCGTTGTAGTGATTGCTGCTGTCTATGAGAGAATAGAAAAAAAATATGTAAGACGAGGCGAGCGCTACGTAAAAGTTGAGGCAGGACACGCGGCACAGAATATCCTCCTTCAGGCATTGTCGCTGGGGATTGGGGCTGTGCCCGTCGGCGCCTTTCATGATGACGATGTACGGAAGGTACTGAACCTCCCTTCGGATCATGAACCGCTGTACCTGATCCCCCTAGGACACATAAAGAAATGACAAGCACATGGGAAGGAACAATTCTTAAGGAGCGCAGGAGATGCCACTGAATTTGGATGCAATAGGCAAAAAGATAGGCCCGCTCACAAAAGATTATACCTGGAAGGATGTAATTCTATATGCCCTCGGTATAGGGGCCGGATTTCATGAGATTGACTACACGTACGAAAGAAGACTCAAGGTAATTCCCACCTTTTCTATTGCCATGATATTCGATTTCTTCCGGGAAGTGGCAGCTGCCTCTAATATCAATATTGCCGGTGTCCTCCACGTCGGGCAGGATATTATATTTCACAATCCTATCCCGTCTTCAGGAACCATGACGACGGAAGGGATGATCGCCAATTACTATGACAAAGGGACAAAAGGTGCACTAGTTGTAGCCCAAAGCGAGACATATCATTCCGCCGGGAAAAAACTTTTCACCAGCATCATTACGCTTTTTGGTCGACTAGATGGAGGCTTCGGCGGTAAGAATGCACCGCATGATATACTTGATTTCCCGGACAGAGAGCCGGATTTCATCATAGAGGCGACGCCTTCGCCAGATCAGCCACTCTTATATAGACTGTCCGGTGATACATTCGGGCTTCACGTAGACGCTGAATTCGCAAAGATGGTCGGTTTCGAAAAGCCGATAATGCACGGACTCTGCACATACGGTTTCGCGTGTCGCGCCCTGATGATGAATCTCACGCCGGATAAACCGGAAAAGGTCCGACGTCTGGCCTGCCGTTTCTTGCAGGCGCTATATCCCGGCGAGCCCATAAAGACTTTGGTCTGGAGAACAAAAGAAGGCATGGCAGTCTGGCGGACGATAAATGCCAACACCGGAGATGTCGTAATTGACAGGGGCGTATTTGAATATGGTGAAATCCACTCGTCAGGAGAGGAGGCGCGGGAACACGAGCATATAATTTCTTTAGCGGGAGATAATCTCCCAACCTCCGGGATAAAGGAGGACAGGCCGGCCGTGGATGCCGAGACAGGAGGACTTTCAATGGTAAAATCTATTTTTGAAAAAATGCCCAGTGTCTTCAATACCGATGCAGCACAAGGTGTGGATGTTGTATTCCAGTTCAGTATATCAGGGGCGGGAGGAGGCGACTGGTACGCAGAGGTTAAGGGAGGGGCTTGCAAGGTGGAAGCCGGTGTACATCCAAATCCAACCTCCACCATAAAAATGGATGCGGCGGATTTTGTCGATATGATAAATGGAAAATTGTCCGCTATGCAGGCCTTCACATCCGGCAAGCTCAAAATCGGCGGAGATATCATGAAGTCACAGCTCATTACGAGGCTGTTCAAATTTTGAGAGGATTGGCAACCGTCCACGCATGATTGGATTGGCCAGCGGGTAGCTCATGACTGCCGGCGACGCGAGAAAGTAATCTGCGACTCTCCGGCCGAGGCAGCTGAGGCTAAATGCCTTGAGGTCAAAGATTAATCCAAGACCTAGAGGTATTCCTGCAGGAGCAAATTTTTTCTCTTGCGGTTGCAGGAAAATGTGAACACTGATATGTGGTAGGACGTTAAAGCCTGATTGGCTGATAGGTCACAATGCAAACAGTAAATCATGTGAGGTGAAAAAAGATGCCAAGTCCCCTTTCCCATTTGAAAGTTCTCGATTTTACAACCCTGCTCCCCGGTCCTTACGCTACGATGGTTCTGGCAGATATGGGAGCCGATGTCTTAAAGGTTGTTTCCGGGTCACGGCCTGATGTAGTTGCCTACATACCGCCCTTTGTCCCCGGTACGAAAATGTCCGCTGCCTTTGCCTACCTCGGAAGGGGCAAACGCTGCATAACCCTCAATCTGAAGGACAGCCGGGCCACAAAGATCGTACACCAGTTGATTGCTGACTATGACATTCTGATTGAGCAGTTTCGTCCCGGGGTCATGGCAAAGTTCTCTCTGGACTATGGAAGCCTGAAGAAAGTAAAACCCTCTCTCATCTACTGTTCTTTGACCGGCTACGGCCAGACGGGCCCTCTTCGCGACAGGGCAGGTCACGATATCAACTACCTGTCCCGCTCAGGTCTCATGTCCTATTCAGGGAAAGAGGAGACGGGACCGAGTCTGACAGGTATGCAGATCGCCGATGTTGCATCGGGTTCCAACAATGCGGTCATCGGAATTCTTGCCGCAGTCGTTCACCGAGACAGAACCGGCGATGGTCAGCACGTCGATATTTCTATGACGGACGGTATGATAGCCTTCAATGCCATGTTCGGAGCCGGTTTCCTGGTCGACGGCCAGGACCTCGTACGCGAAAATACACTCCTCAACGGTGGCTCTCTCTACGACTTCTATGAGACCAAGGACGGACGATATATTAGTTTCGGCGGTCTCGAACCTCAATTCTTTGCCGCATTTTGCGAAACCATCAATATGCCTGAGCTGATTCCCGGAGGTGTCCAACCGAAGGACGGCGTAAACGTCAAGAAGCGGGTCCGGGAAATATTTAAGACCAAGACAAGGGACGAGTGGACGGAGCTGTTCAAAAAAGTGGACGCCTGTTGCGAACCCGTCCTCTCCCTCACGGAAGCCTTAAACGATGCTTATGCAATAGAACGAGGCATGGTGGTCGAAGTTGATCTTCCCGACGGAAAAAAGGTGCGGCAGATAGGGAGTCCCATCAAATTCTCCGAGACAATCCCGGAATACAAGAATGCCGGCACACCTCCCGGTCTACATACTAAGGAGGTTCTCCTCGAACTGGGCTATTCACGAGAAAAGATAGAAGCCTTCGAAAAAACAGGCCTATTCAGTTGACGTCTGTCATCCTTACGTAAGCGCCATCTGGGCCTACCGATACGCATTGCCGTTTCAGGATTATGCCCAATGATGAATGCAGGCTTGGACGGTTCTGTTTCATCATAGTGATACGAACAAAATACATTGGACACAGAGGCCTTCTCAGTACGGGCAATCATTTCTGGTATGATCGCGTGGGCGGATTTGTGGGAGGAAAGATGAAGTCGTTGTCTTTAATGCTTTTAGTGAGTTATCTCGACCGTGTCCGCTTCAAATCGGTCTTTAAGTCCGTAAATATCACGAAGTACAGCCAAAATATTTGACAGCATTAATAATTTGCTCGCATAGACTCCTTATGCCAAGCATAACTGCTATTTTGACCGATTTCACCGTAATGGAACTGTTCTTACCCCTCATTCTGAATGATTATCAAACAAAACCGTATCTTAGTACATGCCGAGTTTCTGTCAATTTTTTTATTGACATAGAATCCTCTTTATGCTTATAGTCCCGCCGACCCAAAAAGCCCCTTAAATGACAAAGGGGCCATATCAGATAGGTAGTTCCTTAAGTTTCAAAAAAATTTGATTTATTTTAGAAAGGAGGCGTGGCAAACGATGACGATGGTCAATATCAACATAAATGGCCAGAAAGTCAGTGCACCAGCCGGCAGTACTATTCTCCAGGCCGCAAAAAAGGCGGGCATTGACATCCCAACGCTCTGTGACCATCCTGCATTGATTCCAGTCGGTGCTTGCCGAATATGCGTTGTGGAGGTTAAAGGACAGCGCACCTTAATCACGGCATGTACTTTCCCTATATCTGAGGGATTGGAAATACAAACAGAATCACCACAGGTAGTTAAAGCGCGAAAATTAGTCCTTGATCTGCTATTTTCAGAACGAAACCATTACTGCCCGTACTGCGAGATGAGTGGAGACTGCGAATTGCAAAATCTGGGGTACCGCTATGGTCTCGATCACTTCATTTACCCGACCTATACAAAGGGCTTCCCGGTTGATGCTACACGTAAGTACTTCCTCATGGATCATAACCGCTGTGTTCTATGCGGCCGTTGTGAGCGAGCATGCGGAGGTCTTGTGGCCAATCACACTCTTGGTTTGCGGAATCGCGGCGCCAATTCCATGATCCACGCCGATGCGAATGTTCCATTTGGTCAGTCTACCTGTATCTCTTGCGGCTCATGCCTACAGGTATGCCCCACAGGCGCCCTGTGCGATAAACGAAGCGCCTACATGGGACGTGACATACAGACGGAACATATCAAGACTACCTGCGATCAGTGTAGTATCGGATGCGGCATGGAGATCGTCACCCGCGGTGGCAATGTCTTGAAAATTGTGGGCGACTGGGATGCGGCAGTGAACAGTGGGCTGCTTTGTAAAAACGGCCGTTTTGATCCTCTTTACGATGAACGTCAACGTGTTACCAGGCCTTTGCTGCGGCTAAGGGGTAAACTCGAGCCGGTGAGCTGGGATGAAGCGCTGCAAGCTGTTGCTGAACGTATCGGCAAGGCCAATGCTAAAGACTTAGGGGTGCTTGCTTCCACTTTCTCTACGAATGAAGCCCTCTACCTGCTTGCCAAGTTATTCCGCAAAGAACTTAAAACAGCCAACGTTGGCTTACTCAACGACGTTGCGCCAAAACTGTCCGATAAACAAGGCTTGCTTGCCGACATAGCCGTGAGCGACGTTATTCTGGTGGTCGGTTGTGATCCATTGAAGGATCAGCCGGTTTCCTCTTTCTTTGTTAAACGTGCCGTTGATAGAGGTTCACGGCTTATAGTGGTGGACGGTAAGGACAACGGCCTGGCGCCATTTGCATATATGAACCTGGAGATGGCTGATATCGGTAAGGCTATTGAGATTGCTCAGCGTGCAGGAAATCCTGTCGTGGTCTATGGCGCTGGCGTAACGGACAAGGCTGCGACGGCGCTGAAAAAGCTCCAAGGGAAGGCCTCTTTCGTGGCCATTGAACCCGGTGTCAACACGCGTGCGGCAGCGGCTTTGGGGCTAAACAACGGATTCAAGCCGTCTGGTGTCAAGGTGCTCTTTACATTGCTCGGTGAGCAAAAGGTGGACGAAGAGATTGTATCCAAGAATGTTGACAAGAAAGCATTCGTCATAGCGCAGGCCAGCTTCGTATCTCCTCTGACCGAACGGGCCGACGTGGTGCTGCCTATGGCCATATGGTCGGAGCGAGCAGGCAGCCTTACAAATACAGAAGGTAGCGTGCAGAAAGTTAACAAAGCGGTAGAACCTGCGGGCGAAGCTAAGCCAGACTGGGAAGTCATCTCCTTGCTGGCAGATAAACTGGGAAAGAAACTTGGCGCTTCGCTGGGCGAGATTTCGGCTCGCGCAACCCAGGAACTCAAGTGAAAGGAGAATGGACGATGGCAAGAGTTAAAGTCGCTACTGACTGGTTGGCAGGATGTGCTGGATGTCATATGTCTTTTTTAGACATTGATGAGCGCATTGTCAAATTGTTGGAACTGGTGGAATTTACGTCGAGTCCGGTGACGGATCTGAAACATCCACCCAAAGAGGGTGTAACTGTTGGTATACTTGAAGGGGCCATCTGCAACACACACAACATCGAAGTCGCTAAGCAAATGCGCGAGCGCTGCCAGATACTTATCGCCGTTGGTGATTGTGCTACTTTTGGAGGTGTCCCTGCTATGCGTAATTTATGTGGCACGGATGAAGCGTTGAAGCGTGCTTACTTTGATACAGAGACCGTTGTGGGTGGCCTGATTCCTGACTCTCCGGAGCTTGGGAAGCCCCTTGAAATGGTTACGGGCGTTGGTGAAGTAGTAAAGGTTGATCTCTTTATTCCCGGCTGCCCACCGAGGGCTGATGCGTTTTGGTACGCATTGACAGAACTACTTGCCGGGCGAGTGCCTATTGTTTTGCCACGTGAACTTTTTACATATGATTAGAGGAGAATATCTATGGAAACTCGAAAGATAACCATTGAACCTATAACACGCATCGAAGGTCATGGGCGGATCACGATCCATCTGAATGAAGAAGGCAAGGTAGATCACTCCTTCTTCCACGTCGATGAATTCCGTGGTTTAGAGAAATTTACTGAAGGTCGCCCATACTTTGAGATGCCGCAAATTACCCAGCGCATCTGCGGTATCTGTCCGGTAAGCCATCACCTAGCGGCAGCGAAGGCCTGCGATGGCGTGGCCCGTGTGGAACCGCCGCGGCCAGCCAAGCTGCTGCGAGAGTTGCTACATATGGGGCAATACGTGCAGTCCCACGGGATGCATTTTTTCCACCTGGCAGCGCCTGACCTAGTGCTAGGTTTTGATGCTGACCCGGCGATACGGAATGTTTTCGGGATCATCGGAGCAAACCCCGAACTGGCATTGAAGGCAGTGAACCTGCGCCGATGGGGTCAGCAGATCATTCAAAGACTGGGTGGGAAGCGTGTACATCCCAATTTTGCTGTTCCTGGTGGGGTTAACGCACCTCTTTCCCCCAAGGATCGCGATGAAATACTTGCCGAGTTCGATACCATGGTCGGTATCGCCAAGGTGGCGGTGAGCATCGGCAAAGACTGGCTGGGGTCCAACAAGGAACTGGCTTCTATGTTTGCATCCTTCCCTTCCAACTATATGGGTCTGGTAGACATGGAAGGCGGCCTTCAGCTTTACGATGGTGAGATCCGGGTAAAGGATGCCGAGGGCGACTTTGTAGCACAGTTCAAGACGGATCACTACCTGTCATATATAGCCGAGCATGTGGAGTCCTGGTCCTTCCTCAAATATCCTTACTTGCGCAAGCTCGGTTGGCCGGACGGAACCTATCGAGTAGGCCCGTTAGGGCGTTTGAACGTTGCGGATAAGATCGGTACACCGTTGGCAAACGACGAATTCAAACTCTTCAAACAGATCAATGGCGGCAAGCCTGTGGAAGGCTCTCTCTATTATCACTATGCCCGGTTGATCGAGCTCGTCTATGCCTTAGAGCGCGTTGCTCAGTTGCTTGACGATCCGGATATCATGTCTAACGATATCCGCACGTATCCGACACATACGCAACTCCCGAGCCAGGGGGTTGGTGTGGTTGAGGCCCCTCGAGGGACCCTTTTCCACGATTACGGTACGGACGAGAATGGCCAGTTGACCAGGGTGAACCTCATCGTGGCCACAGGCAACAATAATTGGGCTATGCACACAGCCTCAGGGTTGGTCGCAAAAGCCTTTGTTGATGGCACTAAACTTACCGAAGGTATGTTGAACCGAGTGGAAGCCGCTATCCGTTGCTACGATCCATGCCTGTCGTGTGCAACACATGCCATAGGGAAAATGCCCCTGGAAGTGACCCTTATAGGGGCGGACGGCACAGTGCTGGATCGAATCTCCCGGTAATATGAAAATCTGATTTCAATGAGTTTAACACAAGCGGGTGAACGCAGGTAGTTTACCCGCTTTTAACTTTTTTGGTTTGTTTGGGACATGATGTCTCATACTCTGATTATTGGTTTTGGCAACATAGACCGCGCCGATGATGGCGTTGCATATTTTGTGGTAAATGCCATGCGGCGGCGTCTGGGTCAGGAGATGTTGCGCGAAGACGAAACCGGGTTAGAGGAACTCGGAGCACAGATAGATTCCATATTTCTGGTTCAACTCGCACCAGAGTTAATAGATGTAATAATCCCTTACGATAAGATCATCTTTGTGGATGCGCATGTTTATGAGAACGTGGATAGTCTCTATTGCGCCCCCGTATTTCCGGAGTTTACTCCTGCCACCTTTACTCACCATTTTACACCTGCAATGCTTCTTGCACTGCTCAAGTCACTCCACCATCGAGAGCCCGCAGGGCATATAGTTTCTATCCGCGGCTACGACTTTGATTTCCATCGCAGCCTTTCTGCCGATACGGAAGCCCTCGTGGAGAAGGCAGTGGACCATATCCTGCTATTGCATGGATCTACACATGATGAATCCCACCCGCAATTGAATTCATAATTCCCCATACCGATATATGCTCTGCAAACTTTGAAAACCCTGCTTAGCGCCTGCTCTTTCGAAATCTATCTTCGATGGATTTTTTTGAATTAATATGTTAATTTGAAAAACAAGTTTGAGGAACATCTCTCGCGGAGAAAGCTGTTGTGGAAGTTTATCCTTAACTAAATATTTTTGGGACTGCATTTAATGAATGTAAGAAAATTCGCTACGTGCCTGTGTTTGCTTATTATCGCATCTTCTTTCTTTTTTGATGGCGAACTCTCGGCCGCGCCACGCATCAAACTGAAAGCGAGGTCTGCTATTCTGATTAACGACAGCAACGGCAAGGTCCTCTATACAAAAAATCCTGACAGGCCCATGCAACCCGCTTCACTGACCAAAATCCTTTCCCTGTACCTTGTAAACGAGGCAATAGCTGAGGGGAAAATTCATCCCACGGACAGGGTGAAAATAAGTGTGAATGCCCAGATTACCGGGGGATCGAGCATGTACCTTGTAGATGAAACGGAAGTTGTACTTGACGACCTGATAAAGGGTATGGCTGTTGTCTCTGCTAATGATGCCAGCGTTGCCGTAGCTGAACATCTTGGTGGCAGCATCAATAATTTCGTGAGTATGATGAATGCCAAGGCAAAGGCCCTGGGCATGAAGCGCAGTCATTTTGTGAATCCGAATGGTCTTCCGGCTAGGGGACAGGTTACTACTGCCCGGGATATTCTCAAGCTATCCCGCGCTTACATAAGGGATTTCTCGGATGTTTTGCAAATCCATTCCATGCAGGAATATACATTCGCCAACATTACCCAGCGTAACAGCAACACCCTACTCAGGCAATGTAAGGATGTGGATGGATTGAAAACGGGCTTTGTCCGCACTGCCGGATTTCACCTGGTTGCTACGGCAAAGAGGGGCGACACAAGACTCATTGCTGTTGTAATGGGGGAGAAAAATCCCAGAATCAGGGCACGAGATGCTGCAAAACTCTTGGAACTGGGCTTCCGTATGGTTGCCGGGAAAGGAAAGGCTTCCGTATCGATAAGGAGTCGCTCGTAGCGTTATCATCGCCTCAATTAGCAAGCCTATTATTAAGAAAACCCGGCAGGCGATTTTCAATTGTTCCATTGATTTAATTTGACGAATTCTCTTCAATAAGATTAGATTCACTCAATCAACCCATTATGGAAATATTGTGGCTTAAGAAATCATCACCAGGTATTTTCAACAATGTAAGGAGGTGGACATATGAAAAAAAAGGAGACGGACTACTTTTCTGCCCTATATGAAGTGGCCAGGGTTATCAATGCCTCTTTGGACCCATCCACTGTTCTGGAAAAGATTGTCCGGTGCGTGACACATGCTATGCACGTTAAGGCATGCAGCATCAGGCTCCTGGATTCACGGAAGAGACAGCTTATCCTTGGCGCCGCTTACGGGCTCTCCAAAGATTACCTTCATAAAGGGCCTATCCTGATAAAGGAAAGCGGACTGGATCAGAAGGTCCTTTCGGGCAAAACCGTGTGGCTGAAGAATGTCCAGACCGATAAGGATTTCCAGTACGGAGCAAAGGCAAAAGCAGAAGGCATTAAATCGGTGTTTGCCGTTCCACTGTTGCTCCGCAAAAATGCCATCGGCGTCCTTAGGGTGTACTCGGAAAGCGTCCATAAATTTAATGATCAGGAAATTAAGTATTTGGAGGCAGTTTCCAATCTAAGCGCTATCGCCCTTGACAACGCCAGACATCACAAGACATTGCAGGTACAATGTGATCTGATGGCTGCACACAAGTATCGCATTGACGACAATTGAAAGGAGAACCCTATGATTCGCCTTGGCATAAATGGTTTTGGACGAATAGGCAGGCAGGTGCTGAAAGCCGTCATAGAAAGGTATCCCCGGGCTCTCACCGTTGCTGCAATCAACGACCTCTTTGACGTGGAAACCAACGCCCATCTCTTCAAATATGATACAAATTACGGACGCTATCCGGGAGAGGTCAAAGCTAAGAAAGGCAGCTTTGTTATTGATGGTCATCTGATCAAGAGCTGGGCATTTCGCGACCCATCGTCCATTCCATGGGATGATCTGGGCATCGACATAGTTATTGAGAGCACAGGCCTGTTCCTGACCGGTCCCAAAGCATCGGCCCACATCGGCGCTGGGGCAAAGAAGGTCATCATCACTGCCCCCGCAAAGGAAGAAGACATTACAGTGGTCATGGGCGTCAATCATAAGAACTACAAACCCGATAAACATCATGTATTATCAAATGCCTCCTGTACGACCAACTGCCTGGCCCCCCCCGTCCTTGCTGTCCATGAATCCTTCGGCATCAAGAAAGGTATGATGACGACCGTTCACTCATATACCAATGATCAGCGTATCCTCGATCTTGCTCATAGAGATCTGCGGCGGGCCCGTGCAGCAGGGCAGAATATCATACCTACCACCACCGGTGCGGCAAGGGCGCTGTCTCTGGTGATTCCCGATCTTGCGGGTTGCTTCGACGGATACTCACTTCGCGTACCCACGCCGACAGTATCGGTAGTCGACTTCGTTGCGGAACTCAAGAGCAAGACAACAACGGAAGATCTAAAAAAAGTCCTAGAAACCTCTTGCAAGAAACAGTTCAGGGGTATCATGACATGTGAGAAATCAGGTTTAGTCTCCATGGACTTCAAAGGAAACCCCCACTCCTCTATAATAGATATGGAGTTTACACAGGTTCTTCAGGGCAACATGGCCAAAGTCGTTGCATGGTACGACAATGAATGGGGTTATTCCTGCCGTGTGGCAGACCTCGCAAATTACATCGGTCGAAAAGGGCTGTGAGCAAATATGAAACATGGCCGTATTCTGGTAATAGACGATGATGCCGTTGCCTGTGAATTCTTACAGGAAGCACTTTCACGTGAAGGCTACAAGGTAGATACTTTCACATCCGGCAAAGAGGCCCTGAAAGAAGAGCTGTCGCATTACGATCTTCTCATGTCAGATATCAGAATGCCTGAAATCGACGGGCTTCAGTTTCTCCGTCATGTACGTGAGAAATGGCCGGACCTGCCCGTTATCCTGATGACCGCTTACGGGTCACTGGAAACCACCATGGAGGCACTCAGACTGGGTGCGTGGGATTATATCAGCAAACCATTTTCTCCTGGAGATATTCGTGCCATGGTGCAAAAAGTTCTCGAAGTGCGTGAACTGCGACAGCGCCGCATGCAAGGGCAGCCGAAAATATCAGGAGAACCTCAATTCATTGGTTCTTCCGCTACCATGGTAGAATTTTATAAGCAGATCGTTCGCATAGCGGATGCGGATGCAAGTGTATTAATCGAAGGCGAAAGCGGCACGGGAAAAGAACTCGCGACAAGAGCCCTCCATCAGTTGAGCTCGCGGCGGGATAAACCGTTTATCGTTGTTCATTGCGGCGCTATTCCCGACACCCTTCTGGATTCAGAATTGTTCGGTTACGAAAAAGGGGCCTATACGGGAGCGGACCACAAACACGAAGGACTTCTTGCCTCCGCTAATAGTGGAACAATCTTTCTTGATGAAATTACGGAAATGTCGCCCGCTCTCCAGGGAAAACTCTTGCGCTTCATGCAGGGTGGAGAAGTCCGGCGGCTCGGCGGTCACGAAGTGCGGCACTTCATTGTCAGGGTAGTGGCAGCTACGAACAGAAATATCGATGAAGAGGTAAGGAAAAGCACGTTCCGCTCAGACCTTCTCTATCGATTCGTTGTGCGTCTGCATATGCCCCCTTTACGGGAACATAAGGAAGATCTGCCGCAGTTAATCGAATCCCTGCTGAAAAAGATTGGATACCCTTCCGTCCGCATTTCCGATGAGGCCATGGAGCTGCTCGTAGCCTATGACTGGCCCGGCAATGTCCGTGAGCTGCAAAATGTCCTGGAGCAAACACTGATCCTGTCGCCCTTTATGGTGCTTCTTCCCGAACACCTTCCGGAAAGATTCCGTCCAAAACGTGATGAGACGCTTCCCCTCTTGCCGCCTCTTGAAGAAGCAGAAAGAAAGCAGATCATCCAGGCGCTGCAGACCACTTCATGGAACCAGAGCCAGGCGGCTCAACTTTTAGGAATTGATCGAAAGACGCTGAGGACAAAAATTCAGCGCTATGGTTTATTAAGAGATGGCACATCGTGAGGTAGTTCGACAGACGCCGCATTCTCGACAATCGGGAAGTACAAAACAATTTGCGTGCCCTCATAGGGACTGCTCTTCATCTCGATTTTGCCGCCATGGATCTTGACGATATCCTGCACAATAGCAAGACCCAGACCTCTCAGACCTTCATCCGTATGTGTGCTGAAGAAAGGCTCACAGACCCTTGCCAATAATTCAGGCGGAATGCCTGGACCGTTGTCACGGACAGTAATAGCCACAGCATTATTCTGCGGTACGGCTCTGGCTGTAATGTGAATCTTCCCTCCTTCGGACATTGCCTCCAAGGCATTTTGAATAAGATTAAAAAGGGCTGTCTGAACGCGATATCTGTCAACGAAGAGAATGGGGATTTTTTCATCCACGTCCACATTAAGTTGAATGCCTGATTTCTGCATCAGCGGTTCGACGAGGGGGAGCGTCTCGTTCAAGAGTTCAGGTACGCTTACGGCCTCAAAATGCGGCTCCGGAAGACGCGTGGCGTGACGCACATTCTGAATGACCGTATTGAGCCTTTGCGTCTGCTGAACTATGAGTTCCAGCTTTCTGCCCACGTCCGGCGGCCAAGCGTCATGCTCCAGGAGCAGTTTAGCCAAGCCCGCAATCGAATGCAGGGGCGTGCCCAGGTCATGCGCCAGCGTGGCCGTCAAATGACCCAAAGCTGTAAGCTGTTGGAGCTGGTTCACCTGCTGCTGAAGTTGAACCACATTGTGTGTCGCTTCCTGCACCCTCTCCTCCAGGCGCCTCTGGAGCTCCTGATTTCGCGCCAGAACCCGTTCAATCTCCTCGGCCATTACATTAAAGTGATCTGCCAGGTGGCCCCATTCATCCAGCCTGGCAATGGGAATTCTCTTGACGTATTTGCCTGCACGGAAGTCATCAATGGTGTCAATGATGACACCCAGCGGCCTGCCGATAAGCCATCTGTAACTTAAAGCCAGGACAAACAGGATGGCGAATAAAAGACCTATCGTGCTGAACAGCAGGAGACGTTTCGCGCGGGCCAGGATTTCAAATCTGGTTTGCGAAAAAACAATAACACCGACAAAAACCTGCGTGTCTCTTTCTGATAGAAACGGATACAGCAGGCCTAGGGCAGGCCCGCCATCAGTATTCAATTCAACGCGCTGTGTTTTTGATTTTTCCATGGCGGCCCCTATGATATTCTCAGGCCATTCATAGGGAACCCGTCCGGCACCCACAATATATTCCACTTCGCCATTTACGATTGAGAAAAGATCAATACGGGCCAGTCTGTCATCTGACTTTATGTGGTCTTCCAATGCATCATCAAGGGCGGATAAACCTTTACCGGTCGGAAAATGCTGGTAGTACGTGCTGACCGTTTCCGCAAGGTCATAAAGCCGTTTGACCTGCTGTTCAATGAGAATTACATCCAGCACCCTTAACTGGATCCAGCCCCATATAGTCATGGTCACAGCCAGGCCCAAAACGGTCAAGACAATCAGGCGCGTCCGGACGGTCATATTGGACACCCTGTATTTCGCCTTCTTGATAAAATTCTTTAGTGTTGACAAAATGCGCACCCTGCAATAGTGATTACGAGCCTTTGATCCTCATATCAGAAAGAAATGCAAAACTCAATTGTTCCATTGAGCGCAAAAAATCGCGCGGAGACTATATCTCCATGCCACTATGTAGCCGACAACATACGATGTTACAATGGATATTATTTCTGGGGAGGGGTTTCAGCTGGCGATGGTCTTGTTTCCCTTAAGGGAGAAGTCTTCCTTATTATCTTTCTTACAACAAAGGGAGTAACTCTGGTGGCTATATTCCTGCCGTCCTTCTTCAGGTAGTTCACCTTCACTTTATCGCCGGCATTGATCTTTTCAACTGGTTTATCCAACGCAAAATCCATTGTTTCCGTTTTTCCCTTGACGGTACGCTCAACCGATATCATTGTGTCGGAGATATCCCTGACTACTCCTATGATACTCACCTTTGTTTCCTTAGGCGGTTTCACGGTAACCGCCTTAGACGGCTCGGCCTTGGCGGGGGCTTGGGAAGGTCCGTCAACAGCGAAGACGGCAGCGCTGAAAACAAAAACAATACCTGCTACTAATACAGTCAGACGTTTCATTCCAGGCAACCCCCTTCTTATATTCCTCAAAACATGTAATCCGCGCAGTGATTAAGGCATTCTTATATTAAAAAAACTTTTAGTGCAATCTGTATACCATATGGATGTCCATTCAGGGATATTAAACTAACTATATGCAATTACGTGAGATTAAATTAATGCTTCCGATCCCGATGGGAAATAAATGGCAAAGAATTGGAGAATTAAACCCCAGTTGTCGAGTAATTTTTCATCAATTGCTTTACAATAATCCCATGCAGAAACATAAATCTATGATTTTCTTGTAATCATTCTCAAGGCGGCAGGCATGATGTCAGCAACTATCGGTAAGCAGCACGGCTGTTCTCCATCGCAATCTACGAGGACGCGCTCCTCAGAGGATGCACTGATCGTTTTCCCTGTGAGGATCGATACATCTTTGATATCTTTGATTCTGCCATTATACAGCTTAGGCAGATGCCTGAACACCTCGCCGAGACTCAAGTTACCGATTACGGTTATATGAAACAGACCATCATCAATGACGGCGTCCGGAGCCACATGCATGCCCCCGCCGTGATACTGACCGTTAGCTACGGCTATGTTCCAGGCAATGACGTGCCTGTCATACGAGTTGTCAATCTGAATGCGTATATTTTTCTTGCCATAAAGGAAAATTGAAATCACGGTTGCCCAGATGAAGGAAATAAAGGGGCCGAATGCCTTGCTGCTTTTATTGATCCGCTCATCAACTTCGCCTCCCAGGCCAAAGCTGACGATATTATGGAAATAACGCGTCACTGGAAGTCCGTGGTCATTCCGGTGCTGAAGCCGTCCCACATCAATGATCTTTATATATCCTTCTTTAATTGTGTCGAGTGATTGTTCGATCCCCGCGGGAATTGGCACAGTCTTAATGAAATCACATCCCGTTCCATTTGGCACAAACCCGAGCAGAGTGTCATTCCGAATCGGTCCGCTTTCATCCATGAATCCATTCACTACCTCATTAAGAGTGCCATCCCCGCCCACACAAATGATCAATTCAGCCCCTTCGATGATCTCCATTTTGGCGATCCTCGCGGCATCTCCCGGTCTTGCGGTCAGATACGATGTAAAATAACCCAAACGATCGCGCGCCATAGCATGGATGCGGGGCCACTGCCTGCCTGTATAACCATTACCCGCATGAGGATTTACAATGAAGACAATTCTCTTGGAAGCCAAACCCGTTTTACCTACTGTCCCGGATAATACTATCAGCGCCGCAACGGAGAGGAAACTCTATAAAATATCTTTCTGCAATATTGTCACTACTTTCTTATACGTCTATATATCCAGCAGTGCAAAAAGAAGAAAATGGTAACCAAGCCGCCCTGACGGATCATCTTTTTTGCAACTTTTCTCACATCTTTCTGCTGATCCACTTTTTTATCGGCGAGATACATGCCGAGTAAGCCGCGATTAATCATGTGATGGAAGCGTGCGTTTGGCAGGCGGGAGATGCTCCGGTCTGCCTGCTCATAAAAATGCATCAGCCTGGCCGTCATTTTGTTGCCGTCAGGATAGTATGAACAGAAATTCAAATCCCCGCCGGCGCGATCCTCCTCCTGATCGATCAGATAATCAAGCAGTATATGCAATCCCTGCACCCACGGGAAATATGCATCTTTGATACGCTCCACCAGTTCTGCCGAACAATCTTCACGAAAAGCATGGGCAACAATGCAGAAGATGCCGAGAGTGGAGCCAGCGCACGCCGCAAATTCATACCAACTCATCTCAGGCAAATGGCCCTTGTACTTATCGAACCATGCCGCCAAGCGCGGCACACGCTCTTCGATCCTCACATGCTTGTGGACTTGAAGTTCACAATAATAGCCGGCAAGTTCGTGAAGGGCCGGTGCGATTACATGATATGCCGGTAGCTTTTTGAGAATTTCCTGACAGGTCGTAACAAGAGACAGCAGGTAGCCGCCATCATCCTGTTCATTTCGGAGACGGTAATACGCTTCGCCGGATACGTTCGGGTTCAGCGCATGATGCATTGATTCGTGTAGAGCGCGAAAATCGTTCGGATCAAGGGATGTGCTGCGATCACATAAATTGTCAAGATAGTCACTAATGGTCTGATAAGCGACAATGAATCGTACCGCTTCATGGTAGCGATTCCCCGCTAATAAGGCGTAAATCGACCCGCCTTCACAATGGAATGTCTTTGTCTCAATACTCATGAGGGCCTGTTTACGGAGCTCCGGATCAGGAATTTCTTCGGCTCTTCTTTTCCATTCTCCCAGATGACGATGAACATCAGGACGTACCCGGAGAATAATTTTTGTTGTCATCGTCCACAGGAAGGGCAAATTGTTCACCAAATGACGCTCCTCCATTCCAACCTCTTGCTCTTGCCGAAATAACTTCGCAAAGAGTCTCCAGCGCTCGCCAGCCCCGATGCAAGCTTCGGAAAATACACATGCTTGCGCTTCATAACACAAGGTATTTTTTAACACAAGCGCCATGGTGCGTAAGTTATGGGAATTGCCTTGACCCCTTATTTCTTTTCATGTTACCGCAGGCATGGCATAATTCGATACCCAACCGACAGAGAAGGGGCATCAGGACAGGCGCTGAATGATAAAATATAACGAGCAGTCATTGGAACCGCAGGAATTTATGCATCAGGAAGGAAATGTAATAGTCATTGGCGGCGGAGCAAGCGGCATGATGGCCGCAGGGAGGGCCGCAGAAATGGATGCACATGTCATCCTCCTGGAAAGATGCGGAAAACTTGGCCAGAAGATACTCGTCAGCGGCAAGACGCGCTGCAATCTCACGAATGCCAAGGACCTGGATCATTTCATTTCTATGTATGGGCAAAACGGCCGTTTTCTCTACAAGTCTTTTCATCACTTCTTTCGTGAAGATCTGCTTGCCTTCTTGAGTCGCTATGGTGTGGAAACAAAGATTCAGAGAGGCGGGAGGGTCTTTCCGGTTTCCGACAGGGCTGAAGATGTTGTCAGTGCCTTCGAAAAATATCTGATTGATCACGGTGTGGAGATATGCAGGCACACGCGGGTCACAGGCATTCAAGTCCGTAACAAACAGGTGACAGGTGTAATGACGGCAGACGGCATATTCCGGGCAAGTGCCGTCATCCTGGCTGCAGGCGGTTCGACCTATCCTGCGACCGGTTCTAGGGGGGATGGCTATACGATGGCTGCCGCCCTCGGCCACACCATCACTAAACTCCGTCCCGCATTAGTGCCCCTTGTTGTCGAGGAGATACCTCTCGCAAAGTCCTTGCAGGGGGTGAGCCTCAGGAATGTCCGTCTCACGGCATTCCAGTGCCGGGCGGATGAAATTGATCCGTCTCTTGTGCCAAACAGTGACACAGGTCGCGGCACAGGAAACAGGCGACCACGCCCGCCGGTTATCGAAAGCCGCATGGGAGAGATGATGATCACCCATTTCGGCATCGGGGGGCCAATTACACTGCTTATGAGCCTGGCCATTGTCGACGCCCTGAAACGGGGACCAGTAAGTATTTCCATAGATCTCAAGGCTGCCCTTGATAGGAGGGAGCTCCGTAACCGCCTCCAGCGGGATTTCGACCGATTCAGTAAAAAAAGGTTCCGCAACATCGTGACCGGACTCGTTCCTGCAAAAATGGTCGATCCTCTAGTTTTAATGACAGGTATCCCCCCGGATAAGCCCGGTTGCCAGCTCAGCGCTCGAGACCGTGAGAGACTCCTCGATCATCTGAAGTCTCTTCGCTTTAATATCAAACAACCTCTTCCCATGTCATCTGCCATTGTGACAGCCGGAGGCATATCCCTGAAAGAAATCGATCCGCGAACAATGGCATCGCGCAAGCTGAAAGGCCTCTACTTCTGCGGAGAAGTAATAGATATTGACGCCGATACCGGAGGCTACAATCTCCAGGCCGCCTTTTCAACGGGCTACCTTGCCGGTGAACAAGCCGCAGCCTATGTTAAATCTAGGTTGTCCTCCATCGATCGTCATGTAGATCTTTAGAATTATCCTTCTTCCTTCTCCTGCTCCTGCGCCTTCTCCTTCACTTTCTTCTTCTCCGGTTTCTGCTTCTTCTCCGGTTTCTGCTCCTTCTCCGGTTTCTGCTCCTTCTCCGGTTTCTGCTCCTTTTCCGGTTTCTGCTCCTTTTCCGGCTCCTGCCCCTTTTCCTTCTTTCTCTTTTTTCCCTTCCCCTCTTCAAGGGCTTCCTTTGATGACTTCCCTTTCTTTTCTCCCTGATCTTTCGGCACGGCTGGGGCAGCCGCCTTTTCCGCCTTCATCTTTGCCAGCTCTTCCGTCCTTTTTTCATAGCCTGCGATCGCTTTCAGTCTGTCATTTATAGCCCTAATATTCGCCCGCAGTTTTTTAACGAGCGTATCTTTAACGATCCCAGGAGATTCGATCCCCTTCTTAGACAGGAGGGACAGGCGTTCCTCCAGACTTCGTTCGAAATACGCCTTTTGTCGCTCTTGCGCCTCCTTCTTTCTCGACCCCATATCTTCTCCTCCCTTTCCGATTCACTTGTTTTTCACCGGCAGCCAACAGACCTTACAGCATTTTATCCTTCCTGCCGTCAGAAGATTGCTCCTTGCATATGTATCAGGAAATAAGACTAAAGACCATCATATTTCTCAATATGGCAACCGTAATGGGGGATGTCATCTTTTAGATTCGCCGCGGATTTATCAAGTAGAGGCCGTGGAATAGGGAGTATCGAAAAGTCACATATTTTATGCCTGGCGGAGTCGGATATTCTCATTGACAGAAATTCCATCTATTACAATTTCTTATGTTCAGAGTGTTTTTGAATAACCAATCTTTCAAGTTCATCGAAAAAGGTTAATTGATAGTCACTTCTTTCAGACGGATTCTCTTCAGTTGTTTTTGACGGTTCATATTTTGACCAATCCAATTCAGTTTGTATATGTTTATCGCTATCGGCGACCGTCAACAATAGATAGACAAGACCATTTTCTCTTATTCAGCCTATGCAATCTTCGCCATGACACTTTCCATCGACAAAAATGCGCCATTTCATGCCCGTTTCCTTTCATATCTTTCTAATCGTTACCATTCCTCAGATGTGTTACATTTGCACGCATTATTCACACTCGTTTTTGCAGGGATTCCGGATCAAGCGGGTCACATCTTCGAAATATCAGTATAAGAGTTACAGCACATGATTCTATTAATGCAATACCGACATAGAAATAAAAATACCAGGCATTTTCAAGGGCGTGAATGAGATAGATTTCACTTTCGCGCTGATGAAAAAGGATGACAAGAAATCAAAGGCCGAACCCGACATGATATTTTACACAATCATCGTAATTAAATTCGCAACTGAGAGGGAAGATTCAGAGCACATGCAATATTTCACTGAGACTCGGGTGGGGGATAATCCAGTTTTTCAATTCCTTTTTCCCCATGCGGTTTGCCACGGCCAGGCTCATGGAAGCGATTAGTTCACCCGCGTCCTCTCCGACGATTGTTACTCCAATCAACCTATCGCCGCACAAGACCACCTTTACGAAGCCGTTCCCTTTGAGTTCTGTCCTGGCCATGATATTTGCCCCATATTCGACCCTCTTTATTTCCACCTTTAAACCCAGTTCTCCTGCCTGCTTTTCCGTGAGTCCGACGCGGGCCACGTTTGGGTGCGTATATATCACGGAAGGTACTGCGTCATCCCTGTATGTGATCGAGCTATCGCCATACAGGTAACTGGCGACAGATCTGCCCTGCTGCATAGCCCTGTGCGCGAGCATGATACCTCCGGTCACATCACCGACGGCATAGATACCAGGCACGTTGGTCATCTGACGGTCATCGACAGATATACCCTTCTGATCATACAAAATACTGCATTGATTCAATTCTTCCGTATGCAAGAGGGGTTTCCTGCCTGTACACATAAGGACGCAATCGGCGGTCAATTCAAGTTGCTTTGCAGTTTGATTCGCTTTCAGCAAAACCCCGCTTGGTGTCTCCTGGATTGCCTCCATCCGTGTTGACGTGTGAATGGCAACACCGAGGCGGATGAGATCATGCCTTATCAAATCGTCGGCTTCTCTATCCTCATGGGGGAGGAGTTCATCCAAGAGTTCAACGATGGTCACATTAACGCCAAGCTCAGCCAGGAATGTGGCAATTTCAATCCCAATGAAGCCGCCCCCAACAATGATGACAGCTTCCGGCAGAGCCTCAAACATGAGAAAGCCTTCGGATGTCAAGATTCTCTGAGACGTCTGGAAACCATGCGGCAGGAGCGGTTCTGAACCCCAGGCGATAATTATATTATCGGCAGTCAGGTGATGCCTCTGACCCTCAAGTGACATCCATTCCACCTCCCGGGAAGAAATAAGATGTCCCTCTCCGGCCTTCATATCCACACCTGCATCCTCAAGAGATTGCTGGACGCCCTTGGCGGAGAGGGTGACCATCTGCCGCTGATGGCGTTTCATTGCGGCGAAATCCATTTTCGCCTCACCTGCAGAAATACCGAGACGTTTCAATTTCTTCAAATTCATGAACTGCCTGCTGCAAGCTAAAAGCGCCTTTGTTGGAATGCAGCCCCGGTGGGTACATGTGCCGCCCCATTGATTTTTCTCAATTACGGCAACCTTGGCTCCCCATCTGGCAGCGTGTTCAGCCGCAGCATGGCCTCCGGGACCAGCTCCGAGAATGATAAGATCATATGTCTCAATCACGATAATGCCTTCCGCAATTCAGTCTAAGAGATCACTGCTGCATGGTAGGAGCTGCGCACCAGAGGGCCTGCCTCGACACGCTTCACCCCCAGTTCATGCGCCATCCCTTTCATGACTTCAAATTCGTCCGGGTGGTAATACTTCATGACAGGCCAATGATTGCGTGACGGCTGCTGGTACTGGCCGATAGTCACCGTTTCACAGTTAACTCGAGCCAGGTCATGAAGCAAAACCATAATGTCACTCCAGCTCTCTCCGAAGCCCACCATGAATCCCGACTTGACGACAATTTCCTTCTTGCCACATTCGCTTATCCGATGAAGCAATTCCAGAGAAAGACCATAATTACCCTGCGGTCTGACGTGGCTGAAAAAAGCGGGAACGACTTCCATATTGTGGTTTATCACATAGGGTCTGCTCTTGACTATGCATTCCAGAGCATCCCAATTCCCACGCAGGTCCGGAATAAGCACTTCCACCCTGCATCCCGGCACTTCCTGATATAGTCTTTCCACGCAACGGGCAAATATCCCCGCCCCTCCATCGGAGAGGTCATCCCTCGTGACCGATGTGACAACGATATATCGGAGTCCCAGCTCTTTGACCGCCTGGGTGAGACGTTCCGGTTCCATCTCATCCAATCCTTCGGGCGTCCCGTGCCGGACGTCGCAGTAGAGGCAGTCTCTCGTGCAGATATTCCCAAGAATTAAAAAAGTGGCCGTTCCGGAATGAAAACATTCGGTGACATTGGGGCAATGCGCCTCCTGGCAGATGGAGTGGAGATCAAATTGCGACAGAATCCCTTTCACATGTTGGAATTCATGCGATGCAGGGAGTTTTACCTTTAACCATTCAGGCTTTCTTTTTATCTGCATTCACACCCTGAGTCATTTTTTTGATCTTGGCGATACTGAAAAAACCGAAGATGAAGAACATGATCCCCATGATGAGCTGCGGAAAGGCAGCCTCAATCCGCCCCGTTTCGATAAAATGCGCTATTGCCTGCACCAGATTTATAAGACCGAAAAAGAGGAAAATGACAGGAGCGAGATAGTTGACCAGTTTACGTGCATCTATGGGAAGCTTGGGTAGTCCCGGCACCTGTTCCCGGACAGGAGTCGAATTAGTCTTGCCTGGCTGTGCCTGCGCTGGCGCTTCTTCCAAGGCATTTTTTTCCTTGCCTGCAAGAGCCCAGATAATTTTGTCTCTTTCTCTGGGATTCTTGACTGTCTTAAGTTTTCTGATGAGTTCATCCCTTTCCATTTCTCTCTTCCTTCCCTTATTATATCAACGTATATCTCGCACTTCGCTTAAGCTTTCCTCCAGCATACGTCAGGCTCCCTGGCTGCCTTGACATCATCCAGGCGCCTCACGGGAGTTGTAAGGGGCGCTGATTTGACCAGAGCAGGGTTTTCCTCCGCCTCTCTGGCAATGGCAATCATGGTATCGCAGAAGGCGTCAAGGGTCTCCTTGCTCTCCGTCTCGTTGGGTTCGATCATAATGGCCTCGGGCACAATGAGGGGGAAGTATATCGTCGGCGGATGATAGCCGTAATCGAGGAGACGCTTGGCAATATCCGAGGTGTGGACGCCGCTCTCCTTGACCTGCCGCTTTCCGGAGAACACGCACTCGTGCATACAGATCCGGTCATAGGGAAGGTCATAATTAGCTCTTAATCGCTCCTTCACGTAATTGGCATTAAGCACAGCGGTTTCACTTACCTTCTTCAAGCCGTCAGGCCCGAGAGTCCTGATATATGTGTAGGCTTTTACTATCACGTTAAAGTTTCCATAAAATGCCCTTACCCGACCGATACTGTCCGGAAAGTCACACTTCCATTCATACCTTCTCCCTTTCTTTATGACACGCGGCATGGGAAGATAGCGAACCATATCTTTTCTGACTCCCACGGGCCCGCTTCCGGGGCCGCCGCAGCCGTGGGGCGTTGAGAACGTCTTGTGGAGATTGAGCTGAATGACGTCAATGCCGAGGTCGCCTGGTTTTGTGACTCCCATAAAGGCATTGGCATTGGCGCCGTCGCAGTACAATATCCCTCCCCTTCCGTGAACAATCTCAGAAACCTGTTCGATATTTCTCTCAAAGAGGCCCAGGGTGTTGGGGTTCGTAATCATCAGTCCTGCCACATCCTTCGTCATCAGTTCCCGGAGATGGCCGATGTCAACACCCCCTTCGGCATTTGACCGCACGGTGACAACACTATAGCCGCACAAAGCCCCCGAGGCCGGGTTTGTTCCGTGGGCCGTATCGGGGATCAGAATCTTTGAGCGCTTCTGTCCTTTTTTCTCGAAATATTTCTTGATGACCATGACACCGGTGAGTTCGCCATGCGCCCCCGCGGCAGGCTGGAGGGTAAAATCGACCATGCCGAATATTTCGCTCAAATACTGTCTGAGTTCGTACATGATCTGCAATGATCCCTGAGAAAATTTAACCGGGGAGTAAGGATGGAGGCTTGTGATTCCGGGCAGACGAGAAACCTCCTCATTGATCTTGGGATTATATTTCATGGTGCACGAGCCGAGAGGATAGAAGCCCACATCAACACCGAAATTACGCTTCGATAATTGTGTATAATGGCGGATGAGATCCACCTCCGCCACCTCCGGGAGGTCCACATCATCCCTGAGCAGACTTTTGTTGATAATATCTGTAACTGCCACTTCGGGCACATCCGGTTTCGGAATGTCTGTTGCTATTCTTCCCGGCCTGCTCTTTTCAAAAATGAGTTTCATGAATTACCTCCGGCCTATATTATTACGCAACAATGGAAACTGTTCTGTCGATGTCGTCTCTTGTAAGCATTTCCGTGGCGCAGAAAAGAAGGGCGTTTCCAAGCTCAGGATAATCTTTTTCGAGGTCATATCCGCCTACGATACCTCCGGCTTCGAGTTTCCGATTTACATTCTTTGGATCAGGACAGCGAATTACGAATTCATTGTAAACAGGGTCAGTGAAAATCACCTCCCAGCCTGTGAGTTCCGAGAGCCTGCGTTTCAGGTAATGAGTTTTCCAGATGTTGAGCTCCGCTAATTTTTTGAGATTCTTCCCGAGACTGACGAGATAGACGGCAGCAGCCAGGGCGCAGAGGGCTTCATTGGAACAGATATTCGACGTGGCCCTTTCCCGTCTGATGTGCTGTTCCCGCGTTTGCAGTGTCAGGACAAAACCTCTTTTGCCTTCTTTGTCCACCGTGGCTCCGGCAAGCCGGCCGGGGATCTTCCTTAAAAACTTGTCCGTGCTGGCAAAAATCCCGAGATAGGGACCTCCATAGTTCATGGGGTTTCCGAAGCTCTGCCCTTCTCCCACCACGAAATCCGCTCCCATTTCGCCTGCGGGTTTAAGAATACCTAAAGACGTCGCTTCCGTGAATGCTGAAACAAGAAGCGCTCCCTTTGCATGCACTGTGGGCTCGATTGCGGCAATATCCTCGATGACGCCAAAAAAGTTGGGGCTCTGAACCAGGACCGCTGCTGTCCGATCGTCCACAGCATGAGACAGGGCATCCCTGTCAAGCTGACCGGATTTGCCATAAGGAATTTCAACGACCTCGTATCCATTTGCCCAGGCATATGTACCGACAACCTGCCTGTACTCAGGATGGACGGAACGGACAATAACGATTTTCTCCCTGCTTAAGGTCTTGGCAGCGAGCACCGCAGCCTCGGCCATCGCCGAGGAGCCGTCATACATGGAGGCATTGGCAACCTGCATGCCCGTAACCTTCGCTATCATGGTCTGGTATTCATAGATAGCCTGAAGTATTCCCTGGCTGATCTCCGCCTGGTAAGGGGTATAAGCTGTATAGAACTCTGAGCGCGAAATTACATGGCCCACAACGGCCGGGATATAATGGTTGTAAACCCCCGCCCCCATGAGGGTAATCGGGGGAACGGCGTTTCGGGAACTAATGCCCTTCATCAGCGCCGCGACCTCTTGCTCGGAAAGGCCAGGAGGTAAGTCAAGGAGCCTCTTTAATTTATATTTCTCGGGAATATCGGCAAACAGCTCAGCCACCGTTTTGATGCCGATAATCTCCGTCATCTGTCTTTGATCTTCCGGGGTGTGTGGAACATAGTCCATTGAGCGATCCTTTCTCCGGTCTACTTCGAGTCCTCTGACATCGCGGGCTTTGATGAAACAATCCTTACGATGGAATTGCCACGCCTGGGCCGCAATTGAATGGAAGATTAGTGCTTCTCCTCTTTGATCATCTCCGCGTAGAGGGCTGCATCCATGAGGTTATTCAATTCAGCAGGATCATCCATTTTGAGTTTAGCTATCCAGCCTTTTCCAAAGGCATCCTGATTTACAAGTTCCGGGTGTTCCTCCAGCTCTTTATTTACTTCTATAATTTCGCCACTCACAGGCGAGAAGACGTCAGAAACAGACTTCACGGATTCCACCACCGCCACCGGTTCCATTTGCTTGACTTTCTTCCCTATCCCCGGGAGTTCCACAAAGACGATATCCGTAAGCAGCTCCTGAGCGTGATCCGTAATACCCATAGTGATGGTTCCGTCTCCGTTATCCATTGCCCATTCGTGTTCCTTTGAATACTTCCTGTCTGCTGGATTTGGCTTTGACATTGCTCTCCCCTTTCAATCTGTCTGTCTACACCTTCAACACAGTTTACCGCATATTCCGAGAATATCATTTCTGCCTCTTGTAAAAAGGCAGTTCCACAATCCGCGCTCCGGCATGGTGGTCACGGATCTGGATGAGAATGTCCGTACCAGGCCTGCTGTACGATACGGGCATAAATGCCAGTCCCACTGCCTTCTGCAGGGTAGGGGTATATGTCCCCGATGTCACAACGCCCACTTCCTTTGCATCCTTGAAGACCTTGTGCCCGTGTCTCGCTATGCCTCTATCTTCCATCTCGAAGCCGACCAGTTTTCTGATCAATCCCTTTTCTTTCAATTTTTTTAAAGCGGAACAACCGATAAAGTCTTTCTCCAGATTTGTTGCCCATCCGTAAACGACCTCCAATGGGGTAATAGTCTCGTCCATGTCATTTCCGTATAACATCATCCCCGCTTCCAGACGCAGTGTATCCCGTGCCCCCAGTCCGACGGGTTTGAGCCCGAGGTCCTTCCCGATCTTCAGGAGCTTATCCCAGATTTCTCCTATACTCCGACTCTCCGCATAGATCTCAAAGCCTTCCTCTCCGGTGTAGCCGCTGCGAGACACGATAACCGGTATTTTCATAACCTTCATGTCCTTGGCATGGTAGAAAGTCAAAGATGCCAAATCATCTGATACAAGGTTCTGGAGAATCTCCTGCGACAGGGGGCCCTGCAGGTCGATTTTGCCTGTTCGATCGCTATTGTCAACAACCTCCACACCGGATAAACCCCTTGCTTTTCTCTGTGTCTCGATCCATGAGAAATCTTTGTCCTTCGTCCCGGCGTTTGTGACGACCAGATAACTCTCCTTTCCTAAGCGATACACAGTTACATCATCGATGATGCCACCGTTTTCATTCGTCATGACGCTCAGCTTGATCTGTCCTATGGCCTGTCCCTCTATATTTCTGCTCAATACCCATTGCAGGAGATCAAAAGCCTGAGGTCCTCTGACCTCGATCTCTCCCATATGGCAGATGTCAAATAGTCCCGCTTTCATTCTGGTTGCACGGTGCTCTTCAATCACGTTGCTGTATTGAACAGGCATTGCCCAGCCGCCGAAATCAATTATTCTTGCACCAAGTGCGACGTGACGGTCATACAGTGGGGTTTTCTTCATTGACGGTTCTCCTCCGGGAGGTGGACAGACTTCTGTGGTGCAAGTCCTGTCCGTCAAGCTGATTCAATGAAAGAGCCTGTTGCTGATTTAATACCGGTACTTGTAGTAAATGAGGGACAAGATTACGATAACAAAAATTACGAAGAAAATTATTTTTTTTCTTGAAAACCGTAGACCTTGGAACGAGATTCTTGCGATTCTTGCAGATTGTCCATTTCGATTCAATAGGATACTGTCAGCAGATGAGAGAGTAGCGTTTCCTGCATGCTGCCCTGTTCACCTACTGGCAGGAAAAGTAACATAGGCCTGACCATATTTCAAGACATATAAAATATTGTCCCGCTCGTTTAATGTGTGGAAAGAAATAAGCTGTGAAACACGTATAAGAAAGGGCAATATCAGATATTTCGGGAAATACCGTTACCGGTAACTGTTTTCATCTTTTCAAAAGTTCTTTCAAAGAACTCTTGTTTCTGTTTCGGAACGTATAGTGTACCTTCGCAATCGATGATCAACTTGCCTTCAAGGTGGTCAATTTCATGTTGTGCGACACGGGCAACGTAATCTGTATAGCGCTTGTTTATTTTGCGCCCGCTTATATCAAACGCCCTGACTTTGATCTCCGGAAATCTGCTCACTTCAACCTGAATTTCCGGGCATGAGAGACATCCCTCTGTCATGGTCACCATATCACCCCGGGCTTGAGTAATACGGGGGTTGATCAAGAGCTCGTAATCGTCCTCGCTCTTTGACCAGCCCTTTTCATTGAATCCTTTGTTTCTGAAGATAATTATTTTTTTACTTATACCGATCTGCGGAGCCGCCAGACCTGCAGCTTCATCCATCGACAAGAAGGCGTCGACAAGGGTCTTAATCTCCTTTTTTCTTTCGTCATCGAAGGGAACCCGTATATCCTCACACAGCCTCCTTAGGACAACGGTTTCCTCCTCATTAATCTTGTCATCCTTCCACAGTGTGAAAACTCTTACCTCAGACATCACTTCCCCCGTCACAAATTGTTCAAGTTTTATATAGCATCCTGCGCCCATTATTTCAAGTCTCTTGCGATTTTCAAATACCCTTGATAATTTTACGGATGTCTGCTAATTTTCTTCAATTAGAGAGATTTGGAAACCATTTACAATAACAGCAAAAATAAGAGTGCAATCTTGATTAATGCCATCGTAACAAGCAAGGCAAGGCAGGAATTTGCCAGACTGATGAAATTTGAAAACGGAGGATTACCGATCACGGATTCCGGCAGCTTAAAGAAATTGCCTCTCTTATACATACACATTCCCTTCTGTGAAAAACTATGTCCCTACTGTTCTTTCCACCGCGTCGTCTTTGACAGCGCCCTCTGTCGCAATTACTTCAAGGCCATAAGGAAGGAGATCATGCTCTACAAGGGCAAGGGCTATGATTTCAGCGGCATCTACGTGGGAGGAGGAACGCCGACCATCCTCATAGAAGAGCTCGAGGAAACGCTAAACCTGGCGCGGCAATGTTTTTCCATTCGGCAAATCTCCGTAGAGACAAATCCGAACCATCTGACAGATGAAACTATCTCCACTCTCAAACGCGCCGGCATAAACCGGCTTTCCGTCGGAGTCCAAAGCTTTGACGATCGACTGCTTCGGGATATGGATAGATATGACAAGTACGGGAGTTGCGAGGCTATTACTCAAAGGCTGTCGCAGACTCTGGGGCAGTTTGACACTCTCAATGCGGACATGATTTTCAATTTCCCTTCCCAGACCATGACCATGTTAGAGAAGGATCTGGACATCCTTGCAGATATAGGGATAGACCAAATCACATACTACCCCCTCATGGTTTCAGATTCCACCCGTCAGGCCGTCGGTGAAAAGTTTGGGTATGTCGACTACGCAAAAGAGGAAAAATTTTACCACCGGATCACGGAACGGCTGATACCGGCATACAGGCAGTCGTCTGCGTGGTGCTTTTCAAAAAATGCCGCCATGATTGACGAATATATTGTCGATTACGATGAATATGCCGGGATCGGGAGCGGGTCTATCGGCTATTTGAACGGTATATGCTATGCTAACACCTTTAATATTGCGGAATACATTTCGCAGGTCAACCGCGGTGAGATACCTATTATGGCCTCCCGATCCTTCCAGCTCAAGGATCAGTTGCAATATGATTTCCTCATGAAACTCTTCGGCATGAATATGGACATACAGGCGTCGCAGGCAAAGTACGGCGGGATTTTTTATCGGGCTCTCTGGTTTAATATTCTTGCTTTTGTCCTTGCAGGTGCTTTACAGTATCGATCATCCCATCTTCACCTGACTAAGCGTGGATGCTACCTCTGGGTGATCATGATGAGGGAGTTTTTTATCGCAGTTAATAACTTTCGTGATTTTTGCCGGTCAAGATAGTATTATAATTACAAGACATCATATTTTTTGCCGCATCGTCACATGACAAAACAAAAGCTTGATGACCACCGGATAACGCTATTGAGGGGCCTCCCCAAGATTGACGAGATAATACTTTCTCTGGAAAAAAAGGAGGCGTTTGTAGGAACCCCAAAGTATGTCGTCAAGTCCATCTGCCGATCGGTTGTGGAAGAACTGAGGCAGGAGATCCTGAATACAAAGATGGATGCAGAAAGATTGCGCCTTCCCACGGCAGGAGAGGTCGTTGATAAAGTTATGCAAATCATAGACGGGCTTCATCAATACAAACTTCGCAAAGTAGTAAATGCAACAGGCGTAATTTTGCATACCAATCTGGGCAGAGCGCCCTTATGCGCCGATGCCCTGCAGAGGCTCATGGAAATAGCGGGGGGATATTCGAATCTGGAATATGACCTTGTGAAAGGGGAGAGGGGCCTCCGTTATGACCATGTGCAGAAGGTTCTCTGCGAGCTATCCGGTGCGGAAGATGCTTTAGTCGTCAATAACAATGCCGCTGCCGTTCTGCTTGCTCTCAATACCCTTGCGGAGGGGAAGCAGGTTATTGTGTCGAGGGGAGAGCTTGTTGAAATCGGCGGTGAATTCCGCATACCGGAAGTCATGGAAAAAAGCGGGGCACGTCTCCATGAAGTGGGAACGACCAACCGAACCCGCCTTAAAGATTATGAAAAGGCCATTGGCCCGGAAACAGCGCTCATCCTGAAGGTCCACACGAGTAATTTCAGAATTATCGGCTTCACGGAAGAAACGGATCTCGCTTCTATTGTAGCCCTAGGAAAAAACTGCGGTATGCCTGTGATGTATGATCTGGGCAGCGGTTGTTTCGCAGAGCTGGACCGTTACGGCCTGGAGAGAGAACCCACGGTCCGTGATATGCTGGCAACGGGCGTTGGCGTCGTTACCTTCAGCGGCGATAAACTTTTAGGCGGCCCCCAGGCGGGCGTCATTCTCGGACAAAAGGATATTCTGCAGAAAATCAAGAAGAATCCCTTAAATAGGGCGCTTCGCATCGACAAGTTGACCCTGGCTGCGTTAGAGGCGACATTGATGCAGTATCTGCAACCTGAAATGGCCGTAAAGCGTCTCAGGGTTCTTATGGCATTGACAGAAAAGCTCGCGGATGTCAGCAAGCGGGCCAAGAAACTTCTCTCTATCTTGAGAAAAGAGCATTTTGAAGGGTTGGCCGTCTCCGTGAAAAAAGGATTTTCTATGTCGGGAGGCGGTTCCCTTCCCGCCCAAGAGATTCCCACAATACTCCTCAGCATCGTATCAACACACTTATCGCCGAGCGGCATCGAGGAACGCTTAAGGCGGCTCGATGTTCCGATAATAGCACGCATTGCAGAAGACGAAGTTCTCTTCGACATGAGAACCATAGAGGAGGGAGAATTCCCATACATAAGGGACGGGCTCAAAAAAATCACCTCATCATGAGAGATAAATCGACTGGTTCTCAGGAACGAAAAAGCGACAAATTCATCGTTGATGCTCATGAAGCGGGGTTAAGGCTTGACATCTATCTTTCCCTTAAGGATTTAGGTTTATCCCGCTCACAGGTCAAGAAGTCCGTAGATGACGGACTGGTCCGTGTGAACAGTTTTCATAGCAAGGTCAGTCACCGGCTAAGGCCGGGAGATATTGTAGAAATAGATAAGCGGGAACCGGTAGCCTGCCGTGCTTTACCGCAAGATCTTCCCCTGTCCATCGTATACGAAGATCAACATATCCTGGTAGTTGACAAACCGGCGGGAATGGTTGTTCACCCCGCGGCGGGACACTTTCAGGATACAATTGTAAATGCCATCCTTCACCATTGCCAAAACCTTTCAGGCATTGGAGGCATCCTGCGACCGGGAATCGTCCATCGTCTGGACAAAGGCACTTCGGGATTGTTGATTGTAGCCAAATCGGATGAGGCACACCAGGGGTTAGCCGGTCAGTTCAAACGCCATGAAGTTAAAAAAACATATAAAACCCTCGTCTATGGCAATCCAAAGGAAGATGAAGGCGCAATTGACTTGCCTATGGGCAGGCATCCGGTGGATCGAAAGAAGATGTCTACGAGAAGCCGGCGCAGCAAAGAGGCGCTTACAACTTGGAAGGTGCATGAACGGTTCGGCGTGGCAGCCATGCTGGACGTGGACATCGTAACTGGCAGAACTCACCAGATCAGGGTTCACCTGAGTGCTGCGGGTTATCCTGTGGTCGGCGACAGCGTATACGGCAACCCCAAGCGGGCCGATACTGTTCACAACACGTTTGTGAGATCCAAACTGAAAGCGATGAAACGGCAGGCCCTCCATGCGGCAAAGGTCGGGTTTGTCCATCCCGTTACCTGTCATGATATGATGTTTTCGTCTCCGCTGCCGGATGACATGGCAGAATTAGCAGATTTTCTCAGGAGATATGTGCAGGTATAATCCATGCATCTGAAAAATATTACCATCGATCAGTCAAAATATCCTACTTACGACTATTACCCCTTCAATTTGCCCGTCTTTCAGAAAACGAAGCGCATGACCTTTAATGCTCCGGTTATTTTTTTTGTGGGTGAAAACGGATCGGGCAAATCAACCTTATTACAGGCACTGTCCCGGTCATGCGGCATTCACATATGGCAAGAGGCGGGCAGAACCCGCTATAATAATAATCCATATGAAAATAAATTCTGCGATAACCTGATAATTGAATGGTCAAACGGCAGGGTTCCGGGCTCCTTCTTCGGTTCCGACATCTTTCATCACTTCACGCAGATACTGGACGAGTGGGCATCGGCGGATCCCGGCCAACTAAGGTATTTCGGCGGTAAATCCCTGATCACCCAGTCTCACGGCGAATCTCTCATGTCGTTTTTCAGAGCACGTTATCAAATCAAAGGTCTCTATCTGTTGGACGAGCCGGAGACGGCGCTCTCTCCGCGCAGTCAGCTTGCACTGCTTGAATTATTGACGGCGACGAGCGCCGAGGGTAATGTTCAATTCGTTATTGCAACCCATTCCCCGATACTGCTTGCGTGTCCGCACGCATTGATATACAGTTTCGATCACAGTCCTGTAAGACAAATACTATACGAAGAAACAGAGCACTATAAGATTTACAAGGCCTTTCTGGAAGACAGGACCAATTACATAAAGTAACCACCTGAAAAGATCATCATGTAATCCTTACCGTAAAAGTACAAACATGAAAGATCAAGAAAAGACAAAAGAAGCGCTGATAAGAGAGATTAGTGATTTGCGATCCCGCATCGCGGAACTTGAAAAATCAGACGACGAGCGCACGCAGGCGAAGGAGGCTCTTTCACAGAGTCTGGAAAAGTTGAAAAAGGCTACAGGCTTTATCATTGATGTCATAGTCATGGTTGTTGAAGCACGGGACCCGTATATGGCTGGCCATCAGAAAAGGGTGGCGGACCTTGCCCGCTCTATTGCAGCGGAAATGAATTTATCGGGAGAGATCATTGACGGCATCGGTATGGCTGGCTTAATCCATGATTTGGGAAAGATATCCATACCGGCGGAAATTCTCGGACAACCCCGTCAACTCACTGACGTCGAATATAGTCTTGTAAAAACCCACCCCGAGATCGCCTACCAAGTATTGAAGGAGATAGATTTTTACAGGCCTCTTGCCCTCATCGTCTATCAGCACCATGAACGGATAAACGGTACCGGTTATCCGCAAGGTATCAAGGGAGTGGATATCCTCCTGGAGGCGAAAATCCTGGGAGTGGCTGATGTTGTCGAAGCAATATGCAGGCATCGGCCTTACAGGCCTGCATCGGGAATAGATAAGGCTTTGAAGGAAATCTCCCTATACAGCGGTGTTCTCTATGATCCGGAAGTGGTTAATGCCTGCACAAAGCTCTTCAGCGAAAAAGGGTTCAGGTTTAAATCCCGTTAGAATTGACAGATAGAGGGATAAAGGGGTGCGCTGCAGAGATGTAGCCTTTGCCGTGAACCTTACTATCGTAACCAATAAACCAATGTTTAGTTTTTCAAAAAAAGGCCCTGTAGAGTACTTGGAAGTTGCGACGCTCACCGCTTGCAATTTCCTGACCCATGCTTTTTGCACTCGGCGCGGAGGCGTTAGCGAGGGCAATTTTGCCAGCTTCAATTTCAGTCCGAAAGAGGGAGACAGTAAGGAGAATGTCCGCAATAACTGGAAAATTCTCGCCGAAGCTTTCAATCTCGAAATAGCACAGTTTCTTGTGGTCAATCAGGTTCATGGGAAGGATATTTTAACTATTGATCGTCCTCTTGCCGACTTCATCATTCCGGAACCGCCTCAATTTGATGCCATCATCACGAATCAGCCGGGGGTTGCCATCGGCATAAAGACAGCGGATTGTGTGCCTATTTTTTTTGTCGACAAGGTCAAGCGAATCATTGGAGTGGCCCATGCAGGTTGGCGGGGAACTGCTCTCGCGATTGCCGCAAAGTTAGTGGACGACCTGGTTGCAGGATTCGGCTGCCGTACAGACGACCTTATAGCTGCTATCGGTCCTGCTATCGGAGTCTGCTGCTATCAGGTGGATGAGCCGGTTTTTGACGCCATGAAAACACACAAAGATCGGGAGTCTTTTTTATCCCCCGCCCCTGAGCAGGGAAAATGGATGCTTGATCTTTCCCTTGCCAACAGGATGCAGATCATCGGCGCGGGCATCCACGATAAAAATATATGCATCGCAGGCTACTGCACTTCCTGCCATAGAGATATGTTCTACTCCCACAGAGGCGAGGGAGGGAATACGGGAAGACAGCTCAACTTCATTATGCTCACACCTTCATAAGAAAGAAGAGTTTAAAGGTCTTTTCGATTTTGTGTGCAAAAAATATGGTGTTTAAAAAGTGCTTGACATGGAGGAACGGGTGATATAAATTACAGAAAAATCATAGAAAGGCTTAAATAAAGTCCTTCCTTTTGGATTGTCTCAAGAACCCAATTTAACAACTCAGTACTAATCCAAGTTATTCTTTATATACTTCGCTGTATGTTAATTCTGCTATATTTTTTGTTGTTAATGACTGTGGCTTGAACTGGGAGTCGGGAGCTTTGCTGGTTATTTTTCAAAACTAATAGAGAGAGGTGCGAACAAGAGAATTAATTATGAATATCGAAGAAATTAAAAGATTGCCAATCAGTGAACTTACAAGCATGGCAAAGGATTTGAGCGTCGCCGGCGCGAGCGGTATGAGAAGACAGGACCTGATCTTTGCGATATTGCAAACTCAAGCCGAGAAAAACGAGAGCATAACAGGGAAGGGGGTGCTGGAAATCCTTCCTGATAGCTTTGGCTTCCTCAGGGCCGTTGATTATAATTATCTCCCGAGCCCTGATGACATCTACATCTCGCCATCGCAAATCCGAAGATTCAGCCTCCGGACCGGTGATACAGTATCGGGTGAGGTCAGGCCGCCGAAAGATGGTGAAAAGTATTTCGCCCTCCTCAAGGTGGATACGGTTAATTTTGAAAGTCCCGAAGCTGCCAGAGACAAGATACTCTTTGACAACCTCACGCCCCTATACCCGGAGCAGAAGGTGAACCTTGAAGCTGATCCGGAAAATTTTTCTACAAGGATCATGGATCTTTTCACCCCCATCGGAAAAGGCCAGAGAGCGCTAATTGTTTCTCCGCCGCGGGCAGGAAAGACCGTGCTCCTTAAAGATATCGCCCACAGCATTTCAACCAACCATGAAGAAGTCATTCTAATGGTTCTCTTGATAGATGAGAGACCGGAAGAAGTGACCGACATGCAGCGCAGTGTTAACGGGGAAGTAATATCGTCGACATTTGACGAACCGGCTACACGGCACGTCCAGGTCGCAGAGATGGTGATTGAAAAGGCAAAGCGTCTCGTAGAACATAAAAAGGACGTGGTGATTCTTCTTGACAGCATCACGAGGCTAGCCAGGGCTTATAACACTGTTGTCCCGCCAAGCGGCAAGGTCTTATCTGGCGGTGTTGATTCTAACGCTCTGCATAAGCCGAAACGATTCTTCGGCGCTGCCAGAAATATAGAAAATGGCGGCAGTCTGACCATCATTTCCACGGCCCTGATCGATACGGGAAGTAGAATGGATGAAGTTATTTTTGAAGAATTCAAAGGTACGGGCAATATGGAACTTCACCTGGACCGCAGGATTGCAGACAGAAGGGTATTTCCCGCCTTTGATCTCATTCGCTCCGGCACAAGAAAAGAGGAGCTCCTGATACCCAAGACTAACCTTAATAAGATATGGATTTTGAGAAGGCTTCTACAGGAAATGAACCCCGTAGAGGCAATGGAATTTATCGTCGACAAGATACGCAAGACGGAAACTAACCAGGCCTTCTTAAATTCCATGAATCAGTAAGAACCATTGATTTTAGTAGGCGTGAATTCGCGCCCGTAAGCATGCTGCAGAGGAGGATAATAGCAAACGATGAAGGAAGGTATACACCCGGAATATGCGAAGACGACAATCACATGCGCGTGCGGAAATGTGATTGAAACACAGTCCACCAGGAAGGACATAAGAGTTGAGATATGTTCTCAGTGCCATCCCTTTATAACAGGAAAACAAAAGCTTATGGATACGGCCGGTCGAGTGGAACGATTCAAGAAGAAATATGCCGCTAGTGAAGCGAAGAAAAAATAGTGGTAAATCTGTCTGAATTTGTGCGATTATCCGTTATGGATAGAAATTTGAGAGGAAGATATTCGACGTAATCACCCCTACCCCGATGGGACACTTCCGCTGACCAATCCATTGTTACCCGCCGGTCTTTTGGCAGGGCGACTTCTGTATATTTCAATGTATTAGATTCGACCGGAAAAATCTGGCCTTCTATTTCGAGCGCATTTTATTATGTGAAAAGAAATTATGTTTAAAAGACTGAAAGATATTGAAACAAGATATAAAGACCTGGAAGGGTTGTTGAGTGATCCCGATGTGGTCAGCAAGCCCAGCGTCTACCAGAAATATGCCAAGGAGCATGCCGATCTTCAAGACCTCGTGGAAGCATACAAGGAATATGAAAAAACGAACGCCCGCATCGAAGAAGACCAGACTATCCTTCGTGGAAATGACGATGAGTTAAAAGAAATAGTCAAGGAAGAACTGCCGCAACTCAAGGAACAATTGGAGCTTCTGGAGAATAAACTGAAACTTCTCCTCCTTCCCAAAGACCCGAACGATGACAAGAACGTTCTTCTCGAAATCAGGGCCGGCACCGGCGGTGATGAAGCGGGGCTCTTCGTGGGGGATCTTTTCCGCATGTACGCGCAGTTTGCAGAAATGCACAGATGGAAGGTGGATGTTATAAGCAGCAATCCGGCGGGCGGCATGGGTGGATTTAAGGAAATCATCGCCCTTATAGAAGGTAATGGTGCATACAGCGTCTTGAAATACGAAAGCGGTGTACATCGCGTGCAGCGGGTTCCCGTTACTGAATCCCAGGGGCGGATTCACACCTCTGCGGTTACTGTGGCTATTCTTCCCGAGGCGGAAGAAGTGGAGGTCAACATTGATCCCAATGAATTGAGGATTGACGTATATCGATCCAGCGGCCACGGGGGACAGAGCGTCAATACGACGGATTCCGCCGTCAGGATCACCCATTTGCCCACAGGCCTTGTCGTCACCTGCCAGGACGAGAAATCACAGCACAAGAATAAAGCGAAAGCCTTGAAGGTGCTGAGAGCCAGGCTTCTGGATAGTATGGTGCAGAAGCAGAATGCCGAAATTTCCGAATCAAGAAAAACCCAGGTGGGAAGCGGCGATCGCAGCGAACGGATCAGGACATATAATTTCCCCCAAGGGAGGGTTACGGACCATCGAATCGGCCTGACGCTTTACAACCTGGAGTCACTTCTCAACGGCAACATTCATCCGATCCTTGACGCCCTGGCGACACATTTTCAGTCAAAGGCGCTGCAAGAATCCATTACTTAATCCTGCCTTATTTTGTTTGTGGACGACCTTAATGTAATCAGCGAAATGAATATTTTGAATGCCTTGAACGAAGCGATACGTGTTCTTAAGGATTGCGGTTGTGCGACTCCCAGGCTCGATGCAGAGGTGATTCTGTCCGCTTGTTTGAATAAGGATCGCACGCGTTTTCATATCGACCGTGAAGAATCATTAACAAGAGATGATTTGCAGGAATTTCGGCGATGCATCGAACGACGAAAGGCAGGAGAGCCGGTTGCCTATATCGTGGGGAGAAAGGAGTTTTGGTCGCTTCCATTTGAAGTCAACAACAATGTCCTCATACCCCGGCCGGAAACAGAAATTCTTATTGAGGAAGTTCTAAAGGTTTGCTCATCCCTGAAAACAAAGGAAATAAGAATCCTGGAAATCGGCACGGGATGCGGGGCAATAAGCGTTTCGCTGGCGCACGAGTTAAAGAATGCGCAAATCACAGCCACAGACATCTCACAACATGCAATTAACGTAGCTTCTAAGAACGCACAAATCAATGATGTCGCAAATCAAATTTTTTTTCTACAGGGAAATTTATTTGAACCTGTGTCAGGAAATTTTGATATTATTGTCTCCAATCCCCCCTATATATCGAAAGAGGAATATGACCGCCTGCCCACGGGGGTTCGAGATTTTGAACCGGAAACGGCGCTGCTTTCCGGCGCCGATGGAACCTCATTTCACAGGCAGATTATCAAGGCAGGGGGTATCTATCTGAAGGCGGGAGGCTGGTCTTTCATGGAAATAGGGGCTGGACAGAAAGAGATGGTTGAATTTATGTTGAATGAATCCAACCTTTATGACAATATCGCTTTCAGGGACGACTATGCAGGCATTAAACGAGTTGCTATCGCAAGGAGAGTGACGATCAGTGGATAAGATTATTATAGTTGGCGGCGAGAAGCTCCGCGGTGATGTCCAGATCAGTGGGGCCAAGAATGCGTCTCTTCCAGTCCTGGTTTCAGCGCTTTTGGCGCCGGGCTGGAGCACATTTCTCAACGTTCCCAATCTTGTTGACATCAAGACGATCAAGAAACTTCTCAGAAATTTAGGGGCCAAAATTGAGGGAGAAGGGACTGTAAGGATCAATACGGAGAATATCAGCAATTGTGAGGCCCCATATGACCTCGTCAAGACCATGAGGGCATCCGTGCTCGTTCTCGGACCGCTCGTAGCAAGATTGGGCATGGCAAGGGTCTCTCTTCCGGGGGGATGCGCCATAGGAGCCAGGCCGGTCAATCTTCATATAAAAGCCCTCCAGGATTTAGGTGCAGAAGTGGAACTGAAGGATGGCTACGTGGAAGCGAAGGCGCGGAGATTGAAGGGCGCCACTATTTACTTTGACATTCCCACTGTAACGGGAACGGAAAATATCATGATGGCCGCCTGCCTGGCTGACGGAACTACTCTTCTGAAAAATGCCGCCAGGGAGCCTGAGGTCGTCAATCTCGCCGATGTCTTGAACGGCATGGGGGCAAATATCACCGGGGCCGGCACAGACATAATCAGAATAGACGGTGTCGAGCAAATGCACCCCGTTGAAGCCGCAGTTATTCCGGACCGGATCGAAGCAGGCACTTTTATGATTGCCGTGGGCATGACGGGTGGAGATGTCAGAATTATGGGATGTGAACCTGTTCATGTCGAAGCGTTGACCCTGAAGTTGAGAGATGCCGGAATGGAAATCACCCCCGTCGATGGCGGTATCAGAGCCGCGGCTAAGAAAAAGATTAAGAGCGTTGATATAACAACACTCCCCTACCCGGGATTTCCCACTGATCTGCAGGCCCAGATAATGGCTCTGATGTCAGTGGCCAATGGCCTCTCCGTCATAACGGAGACGGTTTTTGAAAACAGATTCATGCATGTGAGTGAATTGATGAGGATGGGAGCCGATATCCTGATTCATGGAAACAGCGCCATGGTGAAGGGAATCCCGAAATTAAAAGGCGCTCCAGTCATGGCGACAGACCTCCGGGCCTCCGCTTCCCTGATCCTCGCGGGATTGGCGGCGGAAGGAAAGACGGAGCTCTCGAGGGTTTACCATATAGACAGGGGATACCAAGAAATCGAAAAGAAATTTTCCGCCATTGGCGCCAATATAAAAAGGGTTTCAGGCTAATATGAAAATTATCCGCACCGACCAGGCCGGCTTCGAAAACATATTCCAGCGTATTATGAATCGCGGCTGGTTCAATGAGGACATCTGGAAACAGGTGAAGATAATTGTGGAAGACGTCCGCAAGAGAAAGGACAAAGCCCTTTTTACATATACGAAGAAGTTCGATAAGTGGATTCCGACTGCTGACACCATAGAAGTAACTTCTGAAGAAATGAAAAAATCCGTAGCTGCGGTGAAAGCGGAAGAGCTTGCGATCCTCAAGCTTTCAGTGAAGCGGGTGAAAAGATTCCATCGCAGACAGGCAATTAAAAGCTGGTTTGTTTCTGATGAAGTGGGCATTGAACTCGGACAGCGCATATCGCCCTTGGAGCGCGTTGGCATCTATGCACCCGGAGGTCTCGCCTCATATCCCTCTACCGTAATCATGGCGGCGGTTCCGGCAAGGATCGCAGGCGTTCCAGAAATAATCCTGGCTACACCCGCAAAAGACGGAAAAGTGAATCCCTTGATAATTGCCGCGGCACGGCTGAGCGGCGTCACGCATATATTCAAAATGGGAGGCGCCCAAGCCATAGCCGCTCTCGCGAACGGCACGGAATTAATACCAAGAGTGGATAAGATCGTCGGCCCTGGCAACGCCTACGTAACTGCTGCCAAGATGATGGTCTACCAGTGGTGCTGGTGTGGCATCGACATGGCTGCCGGCCCCAGCGAGATTCTTATTATAGCGGACGCAACGGCAAATGCCTCCTATGTCGCCGCTGATCTTCTTGCACAGGCGGAACATGATGCAATGGCGAGCGCTGTTCTTCTCACCCCGCATGAAGCCCTGGCCAGGAAGGTGGCTTCTGAAGTCGCTCTTCAATTAAATGGCCTGAAAAGAAAGGCGATTGCCTCACGCGCGTTCAAGGATTTCGGCGCCATTATTGTAACCAGAGATATTGCGGAGGCGATAAGAATCGCCAACCGATTCGCCCCGGAACATCTGGAACTGATGGTCAAGAAGCCAAAGGAAATACTGGCTAGTATAAAACATGCCGGCGCCATTTTTCTTGGGCATAATACACCAGAGACCCTCGGAGATTATATCGCCGGGCCCAATCACATCCTTCCGACAGGGGGAACAGCAAGATTTTCATCTCCACTGGGGGTTTGCGACTTTGTGAAGCGAAGCAGTGTTCTTTTCTTCTCGAAAGAGTCCCTGCAGAACTACGGAAAGCGGGCGGTAAGATTTGCTGATATGGAGGGGCTTGAGGCTCACGGAAAGTCAATTACCGTCAGGATGTCGCCAAAAAAGCCTTGACAAAAAGTCTCCGATGGCTAAGATGGCCAGCGTCGTTCTGACGTATATTTATTTTCTTTATCTTTAACTGTCTGTATTCTCTTCTGAGCGGGCGTAATTCAGCGGTAGAATGTCAGCTTCCCAAGCTGAACGTCGTGGGTTCGACTCCCATCGCCCGCTCCAGCTTATCTACATAATTACAATAACTTACAAAATTCTCATACCCCACATTTTAGGGTCAGAACAGGGTCAAATTTATCGACCATTTTTCAAATTTCCTCTACCTTCGATTCACCAATCTTAATCACCTTGCCCGTATCTTGATATATGCTCCTCAGATCATCCGCTTCATGGTCAAGGCAAAGTCTTTATCGTGATTCTTAATGAGTATCTATTTCTAACGACAAAAAAGGGGTGAGGTATAACCCCCGCCCCTTCGAGATATGGAAAGTATATTATCAGTTAACTTCTTGTAATTCCGCCGCCCGCGTCGACAGTGAAGGTTGAACCGCCACCGGTATGTGTCGTATTCATATTAAGGCTGCTTATTGTTCCAGCTGTGACGATTACCGGTGTGTTGGCGTTAATTTTATAACCGTAGGTCGATAAATCCATCTCAACACCAATTGTCCCACCCGGGGAGTCGCTGAAAAAAGCCTGAGCTGCCGTATAGGCATTCCTTATCGCAGCGTTTGCCGATACACTGTAACCTCTTATCCTGTAAAACATGAACTGCGGGATGGCAATGGCTGCCAAGATACCTATAACCGCAATAACGATCATTAATTCGACCAGCGTAAAACCTTTCTGTCCTCTCTTCTTATAAAATGCACGAATCATCTTTATCTCGCTTTTCAATTTACGTTTAACATAAATATTTTAATGAGTCCATTTTAGTTTTTATAGATGCAAAACTTATCTGTGCTACCACCTCCTTTGTCAGAAAAATTATACTATTCCATCAGCAATATATGAATAAAGGTTGCAGACTATTTCGCAATTACCATACCATGTTGTTACTCATAGCAAATACTAAATAAGACAACTTTTTTCTCTTTCATTATCATCTCTTAGATAGGAATATCTATTGACCAAAATATTCTATATTTGATAAATCTTAAATCAAAATCAGTAATTTTCAGCAATTGTCTGTCAATTTCAAGTACTCTCCTCCGGCCGGAATCCTAACATAAGAACTGGACCAGTTTTAGGGGGGCAGGTTACGATCGATTTTGCATGGTCATGAAATTGTTTTGAGTTCGTGAAAAACGGCGGCGCCCAGTTTCTCTTTTTCCGTGTCAAATATCCTTGTGTTGTTGCATCGCGCCGCTTTCACTTCTTCGAGGAAGTATCTCAGGATATTGAGGTCACCGCTCTTGGGAAGGCCTGATTTCAGATCCCCTGATATCTTCGCCAACACGGACAGTATGCCAAAGGCATAAAGGCTCAACGTGGTCACCCGTCTCAGGAAGAATTGCCTCTCAACCACCTTTTCTCCATGGAAGATGATCCCAAGGAGCAGCATGCGTTTGATTGTTCGTGCGTTGGTCTTCACAAGTCTCACGGCCTCCTGCACGGTCTTGTCGCTGCCATTTATGCGCCAAGGCATCGCCGTAAAACTGTAAAAGAAGGCCTTCATAACGAAAGACCAGCGGGAGAAACCGTCGCGTGAGCGGAGCTCTTTCTTCAGGCGTCCAAGGAGGAAGAGCGTAGGATATACGGAATGGATTTCCGTCGTTCCTTCGAATATAGGAACGACGCGGAAATCGCGCATCCGCTTTTCGTAGGGCTGAGTCATGAGATAGCCGGCGCCACCTGCCACCTGCATGGCATCGTAAAGGACGTCCCAGGCCCGCGTTGAACCGTAAAGCTTGCAGTGCGATGTCTCGATCACTGGGTCTTCCGTCGGTTGGGATTCGAGAAGATTTGCGGTAAAATAATTAATGCAGGATGTGACGAATCCCTGGATCCGGGCATTGATTATTTTCTCCTGCACGAGAGGGAAATTCCGGATGGGGACACCGAACTGCGTCCTGGCGCCGGCGTGCTTGAGCATGTCCTTCAAAGATGCGTCTATGAGACCGGCGGATGCGGCGCCGAGGGCGAGTCTCCCGAAGTTGAGAATGGCCAGAGCAATCTTGTAACCTTCTCCCGGCTTGCCCAGCATGTTTTCTACCGGAACGTAAACATTGTGAAATTGAATGGTGGCCGTGGAGCTGGCCTTGATGCCCATCTTGGGCATATCCTTCCCGATCCTGACTCCTTCCCATGCCGTCTCCACGATGAGGGCACCCATGAAACCGGGATGCGCCGGGGCCATCTGGGCAAAAACTGTGAGGCCTTGCGCATAGTTTGCATTGGTGATATAGGTTTTTGTGCCGTTGAGGATGTAATGCTTGCCATCCGCGGAGAGTTCGGCCTTCGTCTCGATATGTCTCGCATCGGAGCCGAAATTGGGTTCCGTGAGGGCGTAGGAAAATATCATCTCTCCCGAGGCGGCAAGGGGGAGATACTGCCGCTTCTGCTTTTCCGTTCCGTATAGTTCAATGCCTTTGATGCCGATAAAGAGGTGGGCAAGAAAAACAAGTGCAGAGGCCAAGTCCTGGGCCGAGATTTCTTCCACGAATCGGATGCAGTCGACGAGGCCGACGCCCAACCCGCCGTAGGTTTCAGCAAGGCTGATCCCGAAGAAGCCCTTCTTTCTCATCTCCTGCAGCATCTCCACGGGGATACGCCCTTCCTCTTCAATCTTCTGCGGGGAATGGTTTTTAAACATCTCCCGATAGGATTGCAGCAGGGACCGAACCTTGTCCGAATCGACCGGCATACGGTAGGAATCAAAGATCGTTTTGTCAAAGACGCCTTCTAATATCTTCTCCATGAAGCTGCCCGATGCCATATCTTGCCTCCTTCCCCTTTCGACCATGTCCGTTACGTCTCCTCGCGGAAAACAGTTCATCAATGATAGATAATTTGAGAATTCGGTACTGAACGTGTCAAGTATAAGGGGTACTAATAGGAATTTCCACTTTTTTTAGTCAGGATTGTAATAATGATTATATAGCTGTATACGGTCCCCATAGCCTTTGCTATTCATCAAATCCGCTCCCTGATATAGGCTCCATTTTTCTCTTGCAATGGATATTTTTATATGTTAGAAATCGCCTGAAAATCATCTAGTACGTTTGTGATGAGTGGGCTGATGCCCACTTTTTTTTTCTTAAATGGTTGATTAAGAGGCACCATCTGCAAAGGCGCCTGCGTTAGAAATGAGGCAGGCCATACTAGGTACGAGCAAGTTGCCACACTGCCGATAAATTGGAAATAAATGGCTGATAATTCAGTTACATACCGGGAAAAAATCAGGCAGCTCATTGAGCCTGTGATCGAATCTGAAGGCATGGAAGTCGTCGATCTTGAATGCCTGAAAATGAAATTTCGGTGGCTGGTGCGGATTTACATCGATAAAGAGGGAGGGGTCACCATCGGTGATTGTTCTGAAATGAGCAAACAGGTAGGTGACATTCTTGATGTTTATGACGTACTTCCCGGCTCTTATACTTTGGAGGTTTCTTCTCCGGGTCTGGATCGACCCCTTACGAGGGACAAGGATTTCATCAAATACCGCGGATCTACCGTCCGCATCAAGACAGGCGAAAAGCTGGACGGCGCGAAAAATTTTCACGGAATACTGATTGATTATCTGGATGAAAACGGCAGGAAGACCCTGGTCGTCGATGTTTCGGGGAAGAATTATCACATACCCAGGGATTTGGTGGTAAAGGCACATCTTGTTTATGAATTTTGATGCAAATATGGAGGACTCTCAATGTTGCCAGAACTTAAACGTCTGATAGAGCAGATGGGTAAGGATAGAGGTATAGACAAAGGTGTCATCATAGAGGCACTGGAAACGGCCATGCTGACCGCTGCGCGGAAAAAATTAGGGATCCACGTAGATCTCGAGGCCCACTACAACGAGGAAGTGGGGGAAGTTGAAGTCTTTCAATTCAAAACCGTCGTTGATAAAGTGCTGGACCCTGATGTTCAGATTGCGGTGGCCGAGGCACGTCGAACCTTGGATGAAGGAGCGGAAAGGGGAGACAGCCTCGGGATCAAGTTAGAAACAAACACCTTTGGCAGAATTGCCGTTCAGACTGCCAAGCAAATAATCATTCAAAAAGTTAAAGATGCTGAGCGGGATAACGTTTACGATGAATACAAAGATAAGAAAGGCGAACTTGTCAGCGGCTTTGTCCAAAGATTCGACGGCGGAAATATTATCGTTAACCTCGGGCGTGCGGAAGGCGTTATACCCGCAGCGGAACAGATTTACAGAGAATCATACAAACGGGGGGAGCGGATTCGGGCATATGTGTGCGATGTAAAGAAGATATCCAAAGGGCCTCAGATCATCCTCTCCAGGACTCACCCCAGTTTCCTCAAGGCCCTTTTCGAAGTGGAAGTACCGGAGATATCCGAAGGTTTAATAGAAATTGTAAATGTGGCAAGAGAACCGGGGAAACGGGCCAAGATCTCCGTGAGAACAAAAGATAAAGATATCGATCCGGTGGGTGCATGCGTCGGCATGAGAGGTTCCCGCGTGCAAAGTGTAGTTCAGGAATTAAGGGGAGAAAAGATAGATATCGTTCCCTATTCCGTCGATAACGCCAACTATGTCTGCAGTGCCCTCTCACCGGCCAAGGTCAACCGCGTTATTATGGATGAGGACAATCGTTCCATGGATGTAATAGTTCCTGACGATCAGCTCTCTTTAGCAATCGGCAAGAATGGACAGAATGTGAGGCTGGCTGTCAAATTGACGGGGTGGAAGATCGACGTTAAGAGTGAATCCATAGCTGCTTCACAGGAGGCGGAAGGATTCAAGTCCCTTATCAAGATTCCCGGCATCGGCAATGCCATGGCGGAGAAGCTTTACAATGAGGGCTTCAAGAGCATTGCCATGATCGCAACAGCGGAACCTGAGATGCTGTCGGCGATTCAGGGTGTGGGAGAAAAGAGCGCGTCACACTGGATTGAAGCGGCGGTCAAGATTATCAATGAAGAAACGGCAGAACAGAAGAGCTCCTGAGATGGGGCGAAAATTGAGGGGAAAGCCCTCAAAGATGAGCTTTATGAAAAGGCGCATTTATACAACCATTACATGTGAGGGTCTCAAGAATGTCTAAGAGAAGAGTCTACGAGTTAGCCAAGGAATTGGGTATCGACAGCAAGGATCTGATATCTCGTTTGGAAAAATTCGGCATTGCTGTAAAGTCCCATTCGAGTACTCTGGAAGACGCAGATGTGGAGAAGATACAGAAGGAATTGTTATCAGGTGAACCGCATGAAATGGTCGAGCAAAGAATAAAGTCCACAATCATAAGAAGGCGGGCGGTTCGTCCCGCTGCGGAAGAAATTATAGCAGAGCCTGTTGAGGCAGAAACTCCCATAACGCCTGAAGAAAAGAAGATTGATTCAGCAGTCCCAAAAGAGGCCAAGAAAGAGAAGGCAGCCCCCAAAGAAGTTCAGGCGGCAACGGTGACGGCTCCTGCTGAAAGGGCGCCAAAGAAAAGTGTTCCTGAGGAAGCGATTCCGCCTAAAGTTGCCAAGCCGGAAGAACCCGCCGTCAAAGACATAAAGGCGGAAAGCCAGATGCAGCCAGCCGATGCAGGCGAAGAAATTTCAAAAAAGCCCAAGAAGAAGATTGAGTTGGTTGAAAAAAAGCCTGCACCTCCGTCGGCAACTCCTCCAGCGGCCCCGGCAGCAAAGGAGGCGCCTCAAAAAGAAGATAAGAAGGAGGCTGTAACTGCTCACGTACCCAAAGAAGCCGCTCTTGAGGTAAAGAAAGAGCCGGCTCAGAAGCCGGCACTAAAAATCGTAAAGGAAATCATTCCTGCCAAGCCGGTGGAAAAACCGGCTAAGTGGGAACCCGATAAGGCCAAGATAAAGGGCAAAAAACCCGTTGAAGTTGTGATGGAAGAACTGCCATCTGCAAGGAAAAAGGCTTTTATCAAGAAACTCGTAGATAAGAAAGACAGACGCGAGGACTCAGATAGGGAAGAGAGAATTAGTAAGTGGAAGGATGGAAAAAGGCAGGTTGCTGCCAAAATGAAAAAGACGGTCATTACCACCCCAAAGGCAATAAAAAGGAGGATTAAGGTGGGTGAAGTAATAACCGTCGGTGAGCTTGCCAAGAAAATGGGTGTTAAGGCAAACGAAGTTATCAATAAGCTGATCGGACTCGGCTTGATGGTCACCATCAATCAGGCTATCGAGAGTGATGCCGCAACTCTCATCGCCGGCGAATTTGGATATCAGGTGGAATCAGTCGGAGCTGAATATGATGAACCGCTCCAGAAAGTTGAGCCGTCATCCGAGAGCCTGAAGACCAGGGCGCCTGTCGTCACGATTATGGGGCATGTTGACCACGGGAAAACTTCTCTTCTGGATGCCATAAGGCAGACCAATGTAATCGCCGGCGAGGTTGGGGGTATTACTCAAGCCATCGGGGCATACCATGTCCACATTAAAGATAGAGATATCGTTTTTCTCGACACACCCGGTCATGAGGCCTTCACGGCCATGAGGGCGAGGGGAGCCCATGTAACAGATATTGTCGTACTTGTGGTCGCGGCTGATGACGGCGTAAAGGACCAGACTATAGAAGCCATCAATCATGCACGTGTTGCAGGAGTTCCTATAATCGTTGCCGTCAATAAGATAGACAAACCGGGAGCTGACCCGGGCAAAATCAGGCAGGTCCTCTCCGATTACAATCTCGTCTCTGAAGAATGGGGTGGTGATACCATATACTGCGAGGTATCCGCTAAGAAGAAACAGGGCATAGAAGAGCTTCTGGAAATGATACTTCTTCAGGCGGACGTCATGGACCTGCGTGCTGACCCCAACCGGCCCGCTCGTGGCGTCATCATAGAAGCAAAACTTGATCGTGGGCGCGGGCCTGTGGCGACCGTGCTCATCGAAGAAGGCACGCTGAAAGACGGCGACGCCTTTGTTTCCAAAACGGAATTTGGCAAGGTTAGAGCGCTGATTAACGACCAGGGGCTGAGAGTGGAAGAGGTTGGACCGTCAATGCCAGTCGAGGTAATAGGGTTTTCAAGGGTCCCCCAGGTAGGTGCGGAGTTCATATGCGTGGAGGATGAGAAAAAAGCCCGTAGCATTGGAGAATACTGGATAAGAAAAGAACGCGAACGGGAACTTTCCAAATCGTCAAAAATTACTCTCGAGCAATTGTACCAAAAAATTAAAGAAGGGGTTAAGGAGCTCAACGTCATCATAAAAGGAGATGTGCAGGGCTCCATAGAGGCTATGACCGACGCCTTGAACAAGCTAAGCACAGCCGATATCAAACTGAAGATTATCCACAATTCAACAGGAGCTATTACAGAAACTGATGTCATGCTGGCATCGGCATCCAACGCCGTAATAATCGGATTTAACGTCAGACCGGATAGCAGGGTTACGGACATCGCCGAACAAGAGGGCGTCGAAATCAAGTTATATGAAGTCATTTACGACGTTATTGCGGATGTGAAAGCGGCCATGGAAGGCCTCCTCGAACCTGTTTACAAGGAGACTGTAATTGGGCGAGCGGAAGTGAGAGAATTGTTCAAAGTGCCCAAAATTGGAACCATCGCCGGAAGCTATGTGACCGGCGGCAAGATTACAAGAAATGCAAATCTCAAATTGGTACGAGAAGGGGTGCAGATTTACGATGGCAAATTACTCTCCCTCAGGAGGTTCAAGGACGACGTCAAAGAGGTGATGGAAGGATTTGAATGTGGCATCGGAATAGAGGGTTTCAATGACATCAGGGTAAGTGATGTCATTGAGGCTTATATTAATGAACAAATAGAAAGAAAACTCTGAGACGGCAACCAGGGGAAAAATACGAAATTCTAAGAACCTAAGCGATAAGAAATCCAGGCGAATCGTTAATAATCTAGATATTGGAGCTTTATATTTGTTTGAAATTTCGGATTTAGAATTCATTTGAAATATGGTTATAGGATCCGGCATTATAAATTTGTTGATCGTCGAAAGCAGGTCTCTGAAAGAAAAAAGAGGCGTCCTGAACAGGATACTAAAAAGGACCCAGAACGAGTTCAATATATCTATTGCCGAAATCGGCCAGAATGATCACTGGAAGAGGGCGCAGATAGGTTTTAGCCTCGTAGGAAATGACAGGCGTTATATAAATGGAAAAATTGACCACATTTTGAAATTTGTCGACCGTCTTCACCTGGCTGAAGTGTTGAATTCAAAGATTGAGATAACCAATCTCCCCGATTCGATGGACCACTTCGAATATAGCGAGGATAAATATAATGAGTTTTAAGAGAGCAACCCGCGTCGCGGATCTCATTATGGCAGACATTTCCGATATCCTCTTAAGAGAAATTAGAGATCCGCGCATCAAGTTAGTTACCATTACCGGCGTAAACCTGACGGATGACCTGCGCTTTGCCAAAATATTCTTTGTTGAGATGGGCAAAAATACCTGCGACCCACAAACCAAAACAGCCCTGGAGAAAGCAACAAGTTTCTTAAGGAGGGAGCTGGGGAAAAGGCTGAGACTGCGCTATGTGCCGGATATTATTTTCGTGTGCGATGAATCGTTTGCATACGGAAGCCGAATAGATAAACTGCTTGCAGAAATACAAACGACAGAGGAATCGAATATTGAATAGAATCATTGACACGATAAATAAGCACAGCTCTTTTCTTATTGCCTCACATGTCAGACTTGATGGCGATGCGCTGGGATCGGAGCTGGCCCTGTATCATATGCTTTTTAATATGGGCAAGGCGGTTACAGTTTACAATCAGGATGAAACACCTGGCAATTATCGTTTCCTCCCCGGGAGTGATAAGATTATCCATAAGCTTCCCCCCCTCGAAAAATGTGACGTCGTATTCGTCCTCGATTGCAGCGAATTTGACAGGATCGGAGATGAAGCTTCCCGCGTCGGCGGCATGCAGTGCATCATAAACATTGACCATCATGTCTCAAACAGGAACTTTGGCAACATAGTTCTCATTGACCACAATGCGAGTTCCACGGCAGAGCTGCTTTACGGACTTATGCTGAAGATGGATGTTGACATCACGAAGGACATAGCAACCAATCTGTATGCAGCAATTATTACTGATACCGGAGGATTCTGTTACGGAAATACAAAGAAGGACACTCTTATAGCATCTGGAAACCTTGTGGAAAGAGGGGCCGATCCTCAGTGGATTTCAGAGAATGTATATGAGAGCAACCCTCTTTCGAAGATAAGACTCTTGACAAAGGTACTCGAAACGCTTGCTTTTGACTGGGATAGAAAAGTCGGCTACATGGTTGTGTACCGGAAAGATCTCAACGATGTGGGAGCACTGGTGGAGTATACCGAAGGCTTTGTAGATATTCCCCGCTCTATTCAGGGAGTAGAAGTATCCATTCTCTTCACTGAATTATCAGAGTTCCAATTTAAGTTAAGCCTTCGATCAAAAGGAAAAGTGAATGTGGAACGTGTCGCTAGGGCATTCGGTGGAGGTGGGCATATTAATGCCGCGGCGTGTCAAATAGATGGAGACTTCAAGACTGTTGTGCAGCGCGTTTTAGGCGCTGTCGCTGACCTTTCATCAAATCCATGAATAACGACTTGATGAAGAGACACTGCCGGGAAGCCCGGACTTTTTGAGAAGTCGGCTTCATTGTTTTTGCGAGCTCATCATGAATGGCATCGTTGTTATCGACAAACCTTCGGGAAAGACGTCCCATGACGTGGTCGAGGATGTCAAGAAAGCCCTTTCGGTGAAAAAGGCCGGACATGCAGGCACCCTAGATCCAATGGCGACCGGCGTATTGCCCGTTTGTCTGGAAGAGGCGACAAAGTTAGTACAGTTCCTATCAACGGACACGAAAGACTATACGGCGACTATGCTACTGGGTGTGAAGACAGACACTCAGGATATAGAAGGTAAAATCATTGCCCGTGATGACCCGTATGTCATAAATGAGGACATGGAAGATATTTTTTTTCGCTTTGTGGGAGAGACAGAACAGGTGCCTCCACGGTATTCAGCTGTAAAATATAAAGGCACGCCGCTATATAAATGGGCGAGGCGGGGTATTGCCATTGAACCTCCGCGTAGGGTCATAAATATTTACGACATCACGATTGATGAAGTGAACTTGCCCTACGTAACTTTTAGAGTCTCCTGTTCAAAGGGAACCTATGTAAGGTCCCTCTGTTCGGACATAGGCGAAATGCTGGGTTGCGGAGCATGTCTGGCAAGCCTGCGCAGGACAAGATGCGGTAGTTTTTTTGAGGCGTCTGCCATATCCATAGACGATCTTGAAAATGCAGCGGGAAAATGGACTCCAGACTGCATTATTCCTTTGATTGACGCCCTGCCTAACATTCCGGCGATTTATGTGGATCACATTTTTGCCAGGAGATTGAGAGAAGGTTATCAACCGGTTGCAGAAACATTGAGAATATATCATATTCCTTCCCTTGCAGATGGAGATATGGTAAAATTTGTGTCTCAGGACAGCAACCTTGTCTCTGTTGCGAAAATGCTTTGTGCATCCGACCAGATTGATTCGATAGACGGAAAGAGGCAGGCGGCTAAGATCGTAAGAATTTTCAATACTGACAAATAATCTTATGACAGGCATTAAATCATTTGAGCATACATTAAGAATTTATTGCCTCGAAAAAGTCAAAAATATAGTAACGATGAAGAACACATAAGCAGAAGCAAACCCTTAACAAGATTTGGTAGCTTTCCTGCTGCCGTCAGAATAGACGTTAACAAATTATTGGCTACGACTACTTTTAGGGAGGATATGAAGCGGTGTTAGATTCGGAAAAAAGAAAGGACGTCATTAACAATTTCCAATTACATGCGGTGGACACAGGTTCTCCTGAAGTCCAGATTGCTCTTCTCAGCGCCAGAATAGAATACTTGACGGAACATTTCAAGGCTCACAAAAAGGATCATCATTCGCGCAGAGGTCTTTTGAAACTTGTAGGCAAGAGAAGACGCATTCTAGACTATCTCAGAAAAAAGGATGTGGAGAGGTACAGGAGCGTCATTCAGCGTCTGGGACTAAGAAAATAATCAAGTGTCAAGTTCTGGAAAGTGAACGTAACTCTGGGTATCTTTCGCTTCCATGGAGGGGTCGTGCGGATTTTCATCCTTCGGTCCTATTTAAGAAACTGGCATTAAAACAGAGACTTCTGAAGAGGGAATAATTACATGAACAATATATTTAGTAAGGATTTTGCGGGAAGAAGCATTTCCATTAAAGCAAATTACATGGCAGGTCAGGCCGATGGATCGGTCCTCGTAACATACGGTGATACTGTTGTCATTGTAACCGCCGTATCACTTAAGAAAAAGAGGGAGGGCGTAGATTTCCTTCCTCTTACAGTTGATTATCAGGAAATGACTTTTGCGGCAGGAAAGATTCCCGGAGGGTTTTTCAAACGTGAAGGTCGCCCCAATGAAAGAGAGATATTAACGTCGCGGATCATTGACAGATCCATCAGACCTCTATTTCCAAAAAGCTACTTCTTCGAAACTCAGATCGTGGCAACAGTGCTCTCCGTGGATAATGAAAATGATTCCGTTGTGACAGCTTTGCTAGGAGCCTCCGCTGCCCTGGCGATTTCGGATATTCCATTCAACGGGCCGATTGCCAGCGTGCGCGTCGGCAGAGTTGCCGCCAAATTTGTATTGAACCCGTCAGTGGAAGTTCTGGAGAAGAGCGACTTCAATCTCTTCATAGTGGGAAGGAAAGTCTCACCCGCGCCCGGAAGCAAAGAATTTGACATAAATCTAGTTATGCTTGAGGGTGATGCACATGAAGTAGAGGAGGATGCAATCGTAGATGCCATCAATTTCGGGCTGGAGTCATTGCGGCCGGTAATTGAATTTCAAGATCATATTCGCCAAACCATAGGAAAAGAGAAACGGGCGGTGGATGCAGTCGCCGTCGATGAAGTCCTTTTGGCAAAGGTAACCGAGAAAGCCAGAGACAGCATGAAAGAAGCCTATGCCATAGCGAGAAAACAGGACAGGCACAACACCCTTGACTTGATAAGGGAAAAAGTCATCAAAGAAATCTGCGCCGAGGATGACAGGCTTAGTCCCCAGGTCAGCAACATTCTATCGGACTTGGAGAGGCAAGTCGTCAGGAGTATGATACTGCATGATAAGAGAAGGTCCGACGGCAGGACATCTGCCGAGATCAGGCCGATCAGTGCCGAGGTCGGAATTCTCCCCAGGGCCCACGGGTCAGCCCTTTTTACCAGAGGTGAAACCCAGGCTCTTGCCGCCCTCACACTTGGTACATCTTCGGATGAACAGCGGTTGGATTATATAAGCGGGGAAGAAATGAGAACATTTATCCTGCACTACAATTTCCCGCCTTATTGCGTAGGAGAGGCGCGGCCTTTAAGGAGTCCGGGAAGAAGAGAAGTCGGACACGGCGCCCTGGCCAGAAAAGCCTTGCTTCCCATCCTGCCCTCCGAGGAGACATTTCCCTATACGATAAGGATTGTTTCTGAGATACTGTCTTCCAATGGTTCATCTTCGATGGCCACGGTGTGCGGCAGCCTGCTGTCCCTCATGGACGCCGGCGTGCCGGTAAAGGATATCGTTGCCGGCATTGCCATGGGGTTGTTAAAGGATGACAATAACGTAGTTGTTCTTTCTGACATTATCGGAGATGAAGACCATGCCGGTGACATGGATCTCAAGGTGTGCGGGACGAAGAAGGGCATCACCGCCTTGCAGATGGACATCAAGATAGGCGGCCTCAACGAGGATATCTTGAGAATGGCCTTGCACCAGGCGAAAGAGGGACGGCTCTTTATCATTGAGAAGCTCAGGGAAACTATTGCAGAACCGAGGGACGATATCTCTAAATATGCACCACGGATTACAACGCTCAAGGTCAGACCAGAGAAGGTAAGAGACGTGATCGGCAGTGGCGGAAAAAATATCAGGCAGATTATCAATGAAACGGGTGTTACCATCGATGTGGAAGATGATGGTACAGTGACCATTGCGTCTAATGACTCAGAAGCCGCGTCAAGAGCTGTCGCCATGGTCAAGTGGTTGACTGAAGACGCTGAGGTGGGAAAGATCTACCGCGGCATCGTTAAGAAGATAGTTGATTTTGGCGCCTTTGTCGAAATATTGCCGGGCACGGAAGGGCTGGTGCATATATCCCAACTTTCAAGGGAGCGGGTGAAAAGCGTTACCGATGTCCTCCATGAGGGCGAAGAAGTGATGGTAAAGGTTCTTGAGATTGACAAACAGGGGAAAATCCGCCTTAGCAGGAAGGATGCACTGGGTGCCAATGCACAATAAGACTGTACTTTCCAATGGTATCAGCGTTATTTCGGAAGAAATCGATCATGTCAGGTCAATATCCATAGGGATCTGGGTGAAGTGTGGTTCACGCTATGAAGACCATGCTACAAACGGAGCGGCACACTTTATCGAGCATATGCTTTTTAAGGGGACCAAAAACAGGTCCGCTTTTGAAATTGCGTCGGCTATTGATTCCGTCGGCGGTATGATGAATGCCTTCACCGGCAAGGAGCTGACCTCGTTCTACATAAAGATACCAGACTACCACCTCCCTATGGCGGTAGACCTCCTTGCTGATATTTTCACGAACTCATGCTTTGATGAAAAAGAAATCATAAAGGAACAATCGGTGGTCCTTCAGGAAATCAACATGACCGAGGATGCACCTGATGATTATATTCATGATTTCTTTGAGGGCGTATTCTGGAATGGTCATCCTCTGGGTTTTCCGATATTAGGCACCAAAAGCCTGGTAGCCTCTTTAAACAAGAAGCTTCTTCTGTCTTTCTTCGATGCACGCTATGGGGGTGATAATCTGGTACTCTCTGCTGCAGGCAACCTGAAACACGATGAATTCGTTGATCTCGCAAATAAGACATTCGGATCCATACAGGCAGGAATAAGCAAACCTCAGACAGATAAACCTGTAGTGTCATCAAAGGTTGCCGTCCTCAAAAAAGACCTGGAACAGGTGCATATGATCATGGGCACCCTCGCCCCTTCTGCCGTCAGCCCTGAAAGATATTCCAGCTTTCTATTGAACGCCATTTTAGGGGGAAGCATGAGTTCGAGGTTATTTCAGGAAATCAGAGAAAAAAGGGGGCTCGCTTATGCGATCCATTCCTATGTCTCCCCATATATGGATACGGGCATCTTGGGCATATATGCGGGAACCAGCGAGGAGAGAGTTCCGGTAGTCATTAATCTCATTCTTGAAGAACTAAAGCGGTTACGTCATGAGCTGTTGACGGAAAAAGAGATGGTACAGGTCAAAGAATTGATCAAAGGAAATTTCCTCCTCTCCATGGAAAGCACTGACAGCCGTATGATAAGATTGGCCAAGAACGAGATTTCTTTCGGAAGACGTATCCCCGAGGACGATGTTATTGCCGCTATAGACTCTGTCACCGCAGAGGACGTCAGGAAACTTGCCTTTGAAATGTTCAGGGTCGGCGTCATTTCCCTGGCTGCAATGGGAAGAATTTCGGAAAAGGATATTGCTCTTGATTCGTATGAAGGATAGGAGCTTTATAAGGCATGCAGGGATGAATTCCTAAGTCGCGATGATAGAAGAAATTGGAGTGCATATTCAAAAGCTGCCTGGTCATTTGAACGTATCGCTGCCCCGATACATGACGGAACATTCAGCAGGCATGGACATCTATGCAGCTGTCAAGACAGATGAGACCATATTGCCCGGGCAGAGGAAGATAATTCCTACAGGCATAGCGATTGCGTTGCCGGAAGGCTATGAAGCAGAAATAAGACCCCGAAGCGGCCTTGCCATAAAAAATGGTGTGACGCTGGTTAATTCTCCGGGAACCATTGACGCGGATTACCGCGGCGAGATCGGCATTCTGCTGATTAATCACGGGGAAGATCCCTTTGTCATCAGGCGTGGTGATCGCATCGCGCAGATGATAATACACAGGGTCTGCAAAGTTTTATGGATAGAATGTCAGCAACTTGATGCAACCATTAGAGGGGATGGGGGTTTCGGCCATACTAAGTAAGTAAGGGTGAGCGCTTCATGAAGAAATTCAGAGTAAATAAAACATACAAAGAGATCAACGAGAAGATCAAGAAAGGAAAGGCCGTTATTGCGACAGCTGAAGAGATGATCGACATCGTTGAGAAACATGGTCATGTTGAAGGGGCCCGGAGAATAGACGTTGTCACGACCGGGACGTTTGCCCCCATGTGTTCATCCGGCGCTTTCCTGAACTTCGGCCATACGGCTCCGAGAATAAGAGCTTCCAAAGTGTGGCTAAACGACGTGCTCGCTTACGGCGGCATTGCAGCAGTGGACTGCTATATAGGAGCAACTGAGGTGGCCGAAGGGGACCCCTTGAATAGCGTCTATCCGGGGGAATTCAAGTATGGAGGCGGACATGTGATTGAAGACCTGGTGGCAGGCAATGTAATCAGATTGCGTGCCGAAGGGTATGGGACCGACTGTTATCCTGCCCGGAGATATGAGAAAAACATCACAATAAACGACCTGCGGGATGCGATTCTCTTCAACCCGCGGAATGCTTATCAAAATTATAATTGTGCCGTTAACATGTCTGACAAAACAATTTATACTTACATGGGGGTGTTGAGGCCCCGCATGGCCAACGCCAATTATGCTACAGCGGGACAGTTGAGCCCTCTTTTTAACGATCCCCACTATATGACCATAGGTATCGGAACGAGAATCTTTTTGGGAGGAGCCCAAGGTTATGTGGCCTGGCAGGGGACCCAGCATAACCCGAACGTTAAGAGAGGCAAGCACGGCGTCCCTAAAGAAGGTGCCGGAACGATTTCAGCAATAGGGAACCTTAAAGAAATGACCTCCCGCTGGCTTGTAGGCGCGAGCATGTTAGGATATGGGGTTTCCCTATATGTTGGCATAGGTATTCCCATACCGGTTTTGAATGAAGAGATGGCAAAGTACACGGCGGTTAAAGATGAGAATATATATACGCAGATCTATGATTATAGCATGGATTATCCTAAGGGTGGCGCTCTCAAAAGCCTCGGAGAGGTGAGCTACAAAGAACTCCGTTCCGGCGAGATCGTAATAAATGGTAAAAAGATCATTACCGCATCCTTATCAAGTTATTACAAGGCGAAGGAAATTGCGCATATCCTCAAGGAGTGGATTGAACGCGGGGATTTCCTCCTCGGGGAACCACAACAGTGCCTGCCTTCTGTAATTATCTAATTACTGGCTTTGGAAGAAGCCAGTAGTCCAAATAAGACCTTAGTGATAATTGTTAAGTATATAATATCGTTAAATTTGCTTTTAACAACCGCATCCCGGAACAATAAGGCGGGCCATTTTGCAAAACTTCCATCTTTATTAATGTAAATTAACATTAAAGAATATTGTGCATAAGTGATATTCTTTGCTTGACATAATTTATTTTTAGTATCATAAATTTGAATCAAGGCCATATTTCATACATAAGAATGAAGATGAAAAAAAATAAAGTTAAACAGTTCCGGGAAGCTATACCTTTAAGCATTGCCGAGCTCTCAAGAATGGCGGACTTAGCCCCACAGACCGTAACAAAGATGGAAAAAGGATTGCCAACGAGAAAGTACTCCGAGCTAAAGGTTGCGAAGGCGTTACAGAAAAATTATGAAGAAGTTTTCTTGTCGGATAAAGATGCTTAGTATATTCTTTGCATAATATTCTTGCGGCTTGATGGAGACCAGTGGCTAGAATGAAAGTAGGAAGGTATCTTGTTGTGTTTATTTTTCTGATGAGTATGCTCATCACCTTCGGCAAGAGGGGGCTCATCGACAACTACTCCATGAAGGATCGGTTGATGGCTCTTAAGAAGTCGAATCACGATATTTCCCTTGAAAACAAGGAATTAAATAAGAAAGTCATGTTGCTAAGAGGCGACCTTCAATATATGGAGATGCTCGCACGAAATGAACTTGGTATGGTCAGAAAGGGAGACCTCATTTATCGATATATGAAATGAACTCCCGCGAGAGAAAAGAGCCAGGCACGGTGATCTTATGTTTGACGTCAAAAATTTGTTAGCAGGCGGCAAAAAGATATTCAGTCTCGACCTGCTTCCGGCCAGCAAGAGCCTGGTCGGGCTTGACATAGGTTCAAGCGCTATAAAGCTTACAGAAATAGTTGAGACGCCAAAGGGATACGTTCTTTCTCGGTTTTCCCAGATACCTCTGGTAACGGGTGTTATAGTGGACGGAGTGCCTGTAGAACAGCAGGAATTGGCCATAAAAATAAAACAGCTCTTCAAACAGTCCGGCTGCAAAAGGAAATCCATAGTTACGTCTCTTTCAGGACACTCCGTCATCATAAAAAAAGTAAACTTTCCCATAATGGATGAAACAGAGTTGCGTGAGCTTGTAAAAGATGAAGCCGGCAAGTATTTACCTTTTGATAACATGGAAGAGGTAAGCTATGATTTCCAAATCCTCGGCGAGAATGAATTTAACCCTAATCAGATGGATGTTATTATTGTAGCGGCGAAAAATGAAATCGTTAACTCCTATGCCGATACCATCCAGCAGGCAGGATATTTACCCGTAATCATGGACGTAGATTCTTTTGCTCTGGAGACCATGTATGAAGAAAATTACGATTTTGAAAACAACGAAATGGTCGTCCTCGTCAATATTGGAGCGAGCATCACAAATATAAATGTCCTCAGAGGAGGCTCCTCGGTCTTTACCAGAGATTTTATGATAGCAGGAAATTCCATAACAGAGGCCATTGGGCAGAAAATGGGAATCGCCTTTGAAGAGGCTGAGAGAATTAAGATTGAAGGTCCCAACGGTAGCGAAGCGGTAGGAAAAGAATTCCGGGAAAGTCTCCTTTATTATGCCGAACCGATCTGTTCGGAAATTGAGAGGTCCGTCGATTATTTCAGGTCCACCTATGGAGGGGAATATTTGAAGCGCATTCTTCTCTCCGGTGGAACTGCGAGGATCCCGGGCTTAGTGAATGACCTGACGCAGAGGCTCGGCGTGGAAGCGGAAAGGGCCAATCCCTTTAAAAAAATAGGCTACGACGCAAAGGCCCTGAGTCAGGCTACGATTGAGGAGATTGCACCCATCGCCGCTGTTGGAGTCGGACTGGCTCTGAGAAAAGTTGGTGACAAATGATCAGAATCAATCTTCTTCCCTATCGGGAAAGGGAAAAGAAAGAGGATCTGACTCGTCAGATTGTCATCATTTGCATTACGCTCATCGTCTTTCTCCTCGTCATTGGTTCCTTGCAACTTTATATCAGTATAAGCACGAGTAACCTTGAGAAAAAAGTTAAACTTCAAGAGGAAGAACTAGTTCGTCTGACAAAGACTATAGGAGATATAGAACAGTATAAATTGAACAAGACGACTTTGGAGAGAAAGCTTGCCATAATTAACACCCTCGAAGAAAATCGTCTGGTGCCTGTTATGATGCTTGACGAAATTTCCCTACTGGTTCCTGTAAAGGATGTCTGGCTCGATAAAATCTCGGAGAGGGGTTCAGAAATTACCATGGAAGGCATGGCGAGAAACAATATCGCCGTTGCGCACTTTATGAAGAATCTTTCTGGAGCCAACTTTGTTAAGACTGTCGATCTAATATCCACCAGGGAAAAAGAAATTTCTGGTATGCAATTGCAACAATTCGTTATATCCTGTGTGAAAAAAAGGGTACCATAATTAGATGGCTATATCTTTCGATGACATAAAGAAATGGCCCGTAAAGCGTAAGGCAATGGCTCTTGGCATTATTTGTTTGCTTTTGGGTGGTGCATATTATTCTCTTTTTATGCAATCATCCATGGATCAGAAAGGGTCTCTGGAAACAAAGCTTTCCGAGCTCCAGGAGCAAGTCCAGGAAAAAGAACGCCTGGCGTCCCAAAAGGGCAAATATGTCAGAGAGGTTAATACCCTGAGGGAAGCGTTCAAGATTGCACTGACAAAGCTGCCTGACCAGCGTGAGATACCGGGTCTCTTATATGCTGTTGCCCAGGCCGGGAAAGATTCCGGCGTAGATTTTATCCTTTTCGAACCGAAACAAGCGGAAAAAAAACCCCGGGAAGCAGAAGACCTCGGAGTAAAGCCGGCAGCCGCAAAAGCCGCGGAAAAAAAGCCGGGTGACAAAAAAGGCGCCAATAAATCGAACCCGCAGGAAGAGCAGTTTTATGAAGAAATACCGGTTAAAGTAACAGTCAATGGGGGCTTTCACAGCACGGTGACTTTTTTTGAGAAAGTCGCGAAGCTTCCCAGGATCGTCAATATTGAAGATATATCCATGACAGAAACGAAGGACATAAGGCGGGGGCGTCTTATTGTCACGAGCTGTGTGATAAAGACTTACATGTTCCTCGAAAAAATGGATGAAAAAAAAGCTGATGAAAAGAAATAGACCCCGATCTCACGCAATGAGCATCCTTTTGGTCTCAATTGCCGTTCTGTGGTTATCAGTATCCGTAGCCGCACTTCCGCAATCAACCGAAACAAAAGCGCCGGGTGCCGACGTGGCTGAAACGAAGATGCCCGATCTCAAAACGGCCTCCACATATAAATATAACCCCATTGGAAAACCCGATCCCTTTAAACCTTTCATAGAACAGGAGTTGAGCCCGAAAAAAAAGGCTGAATCAAGAACCCTGCCCATTTCACCCCTCCAAAGGGAAGGCATTAATAATTTCAGGCTCGTTGGTGTCTCCGGTGATGACCATCACAGAATAGCTATCGTCCAGGATGTTAAAGGTAAAGCCTACCCCATTTTTCTGGGAACCTACATCGGCCAAAACGGCGGCAGGGTAGTGGAGATACTCCCAGACCGCATCATTATTGAAGAAAAAACCAAAGTGGAGGACAAGCAGGCGAAGGCAAACAGACTGACGATGAAACTTCGCAAGGACGAAGGTGAGGAGTAACCATGAAAAAGAACATACTCTGGATTATAATCTTGATCGCTTGTGTGATGTTTATTGGCAGTGCCGAATATGCCAGTAGTGCACCGACAGAAGAGACCCCCCCCCAGGGGACTCCCGCGGCCAAGGTGCAGGGCACAGATTTCGGATACCTGGAAAATATAACGTTTGACAGAATCAACGGCAAGGAGCGCCTCACCCTTGTTTTATCCAAACAGTCAGGCGTCGTAATCGAGTCCCTGGGAACTAATGACCTCCTGGTGAAAATGGCAAAGATGTTTGTACCTGAGGAGCTCAAGCGCACCCTGGGCGAAGGAAAGCTTTCCAATATAGTCAGTGTTGTGCCTTCCCAAAAAACAGTCGACGGCGAACAGTGGGCATTAATCACAATCGCGTTAAAAGAGCGCGTCCCTTACAAGGTGAATCAGGAAGGGCAAAATGTCCTGATTGACTTCGATGTGAGAAGCCTTGCTGCCAAAGCGCCTGCAGCTGAGCAGAAAACGACAGATGTTTCTAAAGTATCACAAGAGGCTTGGAACCCACCTAAAGAATTGCAAAAAGCTCCGGAAGTTCCTAAAGAAGAAATAACCCAAATGTCGGCAAAGCCTCCCTACGGCGTTCCGGTGATATCGCTTGATTTTCAGGATGCGAGCATAAAGACCGTTTTGAGGTTGCTCGCCGAGGTGGGAGGAGTCACGATTGTATCCGGAGATGATGTCAAGGGGAACGTGACCGTGTACATGAAGAAGGTTCCCTGGAATCAGGCCCTTGATACCATTTTAGATGTACAAGGTCTTGTCAAAAAGCAGATGGGTGATGTGATCAGTATCATGACTGTCGAGAAAATGAAAAAAGACGAGGCTGACCGGAGGGCGGGGGAGGAAGATCGTCGCAAAGCCGAGGCTATTGCAAATAAAGCGGAACAGGATCGCCTCGAAGAGAGAGGAAAACTGCGACAGATATCCATAGAGGCAAAAATCGTGACGGCCGAGGATGATTTCGTGAGAAACCTCGGGGTACAGTGGGGCGGCGTATCGTACCAGAATATTGGAGGCCTTTCCTATGCCTTGACGGCCGGCACGAATCCCGGCACAAATGCCGCTGGGGCTCGTAGTTTAACGTGGGGATATCCATCAGGTATTCCATTTACGAATCCGGATGGAACCGTAATTCAGTCAGCTGCCGTTAATTATCCAGCCACTATAGCAGGACCGACATTCGGTCTCATCATAGGCGGTGCCGCAGGCGTTCTCGAAGCCCAGCTTCAGGCCCTCGAGACAAACAATACAGGAAAAATCATTTCATCGCCAAAAATTACCACCATGGACAATGTCAAAGCCACGATAAAACAGGGGCAGGAAATTCCCTATGTTACAATAGACAAAGATGGAAACAGGAGCATCACCTTCAAAGAGGCTGTCCTGAAACTGGAGGTCAAACCTAAGATTACGCCCGATGGCGCCATTTCCATGGAGATCAAAGCGACAAATGACTCGGCGGACTACGCAACGGGTGCCTTGCTGGGAGGGAACCCGCCCATTAACAAGAATGAGGTTGAGTCTAAGATTGTCGTACAGGATGGAGATACCATTGTCATCGGGGGAATCCTTAGTACTTCGGATCAAAGGAACGAAGCCGGTGTTCCCTGGTTTATGAAGATACCAGTATTGGGCTGGCTATTCAAAACTGAGAGCGTAACGAAACAGCGAAAACAGCTTATGGTATTTATCACCCCGAAGATAATGTCAAAAGAAGATGCGGGTGTCGACAAATTCGAAAGGCCTAAGGGACGCGAAAAACCTAAGGGATAGGATATTATCGTTTCTTTATTGTCTCACGTATGTCGACTTTCATCTTCCGACACTACTCTTTTTACAACGAAGAGAGGCTAAAGTGAGCGTGAACCGGTTAAACATAATACATTCAGCTCTTGCGGCATGCGCTCTTGCCATCATGGCATGCGGGACGAGCCCTTGGAATCAGGAACAGGCAGATGCTCACGTCAATGTCGGAGCTGCCTATCTGGGATCGGGACGATCCAATGATGCCTTAAAGGAATTTTTGGAGGCGGAAAAGCTCTCGCCCCGAGACCCCAAAGTCCATTATTATATGGGGATTTCGTACCTCGATAAAAGGCTTAATGACAACGCCATTGATGAATTTAAGAAGGCCCTATCCTTGAAGCCCGACTATTCGGATGCGCACAATTTTCTGGGTTTAATCTATCGCGATAAACAACAATGGGACATGGCCATTGATGAATTTAAAAATGCCCTTGCCAATGCGCTGTATGAAACCCCTGACAAGGCAATATTTAACATGGGAACGGCCTATCACGGGAAGGGGGATTATGAGAAGGCCTTGAAAATGTACGAAGAGGCTAAGAAAAAGCAGCCGCATACAATCCCAGCCCCTGTAATAGATCTTAACATGGGGATAACCTGTTATGCAAAGGGGGATTTGGGAAAGGCCGTTAGTTATTTCAGGGCATCTCTCAAGACTGCCCCCTCTTTATTGGAATCCCACTACTGGTTAGGACAGTGTTATATCAAACTGCATGACCCGGCAAAGGCAAAAGTGGAGTTCATAACCATCATCGATATAACGCCGGATTCGGGATTGGGGATAGAAGCCAAAAAGAGCCTCGATTCCATAACGTCCTCCCGCTAGTCTGGCAAAGCCGGATATACGCTAACATTCGTTCATCTTATCATCCGTCTAAAGACACTGCAAATTTTCCACGCAATCCCTTCGACCGTCCTGTACTTGGTTCCGAGCCATTCTCAATAAATATCCCCTCACAAAAAAATCCCCCTGCCCTTTTTCTGGCGATTTGCACCAGTAAGGGAAGGGGATTGACGGCAGAAGATTTGTTACACCATTGATCTCGTTGCGAAGCACGGGTAAGCCACTTCGCGATTACATGATCCACATTTCTTGAAGCTCTTACTGTATTCTCCGATCCCTCCAGTTTAAGAGGTTGACCCTGCTAGAGATACCTGGGGGATTGAAGTTCACGCGTTGCGTGCTTGCAGAAAGACCACTGCCGCCACTCAGCGTCACATAGATATCTCCGATGGTCGATGATCCCGGTTTCATAGAAAGCATCGGTGAAGAGGCTATGCCGGCCCCGAGTGACTGGCTTCGTGAGCCCCCGAATGCGCCGTTACCAGAGGTATAGTTTATGGCGTAGAGCGATGAAGTGCCGCCCTGTGCACAGAGATCTCCACTTCCTGTAGGAGGTGTGTAGGTGGTAAAGTAGACCACGCCGCCAAACACTGTGGGATCGGAAAGCATCTTCTCCCCTGTCCCTTGAAGGTTGATATAATACCCGTCAGACGTGTCAGTGGTGAGGTATGACTGTCCCGATCCCGTAATATTTTTTAAATTGCTGATTGCATACGTGGTGGTCCGGTCATTGTCCTTCACGGCGAATAGGGTGTCGCTGCTCGTAAGATCCTTGGGGTTTACGTGATTTCCCGTACCCCAGTATACCCAAATATTTTGCTGATTATCCATGGCAACGGTGGCGCTCTGGAAGATGGGCTGGACCGTGGCAGCGCTGTAAAGACGCCCGCCTGTCCAGTTGATTGCCTGGCCGCTGATGCCGCAGCTCGGCATATCCGCCGCCCTGCAGAAATTGAAGCGCCACATATTCCCCCCTAGGTCCCCTACATAAACCGTATCGATAAAGCCGTCCTGATCCGTATCAACACTGGCGGGGGCCGCCGGTATGCTGTATTGCATATTCGCGTCATTCCCGTAGGTGTAGCTCCAGAGAATCTGCCCGTTGCTTAAGTCAACGACATAAAACCCCTTCCCCCGGCAGTCACAAACCCCGCAGGCGCCTCCCCCGGAGCAGCCCGACACGTTATAGCCGCCGCCGACGAACCCTACCCATTTCTCATATAGCTGGCCGCCCTGATTGTACCTGACCCTGCCTACCATCATCTTGCTCCACGGAGCGCCGAGGTAGGGCGCGTCCGTTGCGCTAATGGAACTAGTGCCTCCGAGGTGCCAATTATAGGCAGTCGGTACAGTAGAGGTGTTGGTGATGTCAAAAGCGTAATAGCCGCAGTAATTATTGTAGGTCGCGCTATATGTCGCTTGAAAGTTACCGTCGCACTGTGAACTGGAGCTCCAGAGATTGACGCCTCCGTCCCCCTCACCGAAGATCATCATCGTGTGCCAATCCGCCTTCACTTTGGTTGTACCGTCAACGGTCCCGCCTGCACTCTTCCACCATACGTCAGCCACCGTCACCGGCCCATCCACCAGATACACGTGTGGAAGCGCCGAAGGAATGGATGTATGCGCAAGGTACTGCAACTGCGGCAGCAGGTTGGGGGGGACGAAACTCCACTTCTCGGATCCATCCAATGTCTTGAAGGCGTGGAACTGCCCGTCATTTGCGCCCGCCACGATAAGACGAAGTCCGTTGGCGGAGGTACGCGTATTATCACACCTGTACTGGTCAAAAGCATTTGCCAGAACAGTGGTGCCGTTACACGCATACGACGTGTAACTCTGATCGCGGTAGTCCTCGTAAAAGGGGCTTGGCGTTCCCACGTTGGTCGGCGTTGAGTGGAATATATCGCCGAGCTTCCATCCATCGGGGTTGTATGTAGGGTTTCCCTGGATGTACCCCACGACGGCACTTTCCGTTGGGCTGTCGGGAACACCAAACCTGCTTAGTGGAATAGTCGTATCAAAATTTATCAGGCTGCCGTTGTTGGAGGTATATATTTTACGGGCAGTGTAATTTTGTGCCGCAAGAAGGGACCCGGCCTCCCAGGCGACGCTGCCCAGGGTCCCGTCGGCGTTGAGGTTATATTTCTGCAGATACCCACGCCAGAAAGGATTACCGTTTACAGGCGTGAATGAGGCCACATAGAGGAAGTTTTCGTCCGTGACCCGGGAGGAGGACACGGAGGCTACGGTAAAGGAATAGGTCCTTGATATGATATCCGCCGGTATGGCAGCGAGTGCCGCTGCAAGCTGTGTGGTATTATCGGCGTAATATGCATGGCCGTTGGCGTCGGCGGTACCGCCGTGCACCGCCATGGCGTCGAGCTGCACCTTGGACTGGGCCGTAAGGGCCATACCCAAGACATAGGTATTTATATCGAAGGTGTAACCGGGAACAGCGGACGTTGTCAGCGTCCTTAAGGTATCGATCTGAGAGAGGACGGCGGGCATTAAATTAGTGGCCGAATCTTTTCCGCCGCTGTCATTCGTGCTGGGGAGTCCATCCGTTACGAAGATGATAAAATTCATCTGGCACCACGCCTGTATGGGGCTTGTATAGCTTGCGCCGCTCTTATAGTCGGTCGCACCCTGAAAGTAATTTATGGCGGAACGGAATGTGCCCGCCGTCGGCGTGAGGCCCGCGTTCACTATATAGGTGCATGCATTGGGGTTACCTGTATTTGTACAGCTCATGTACCCAGTCGGATCGTTTTCATGCATCGCGAGTTTAGCTGTCAGGGCGTTGAACTGGCTATTGCTGGTCGGGTTGTCTGCGCAGGGCACATGGAGATAGCCGCCACCCGGGGAGGACTCGGCAAGCCATGTCGACCCCGTGTGATAACCAAACATACGTTTGCCGAATTCATTAAACCCGAGGGCCGTATCCTCGTCCGTCGGGCCGAAGGTACCGTTATAAAAGTTGCTAGAATAGTTTGCGAAATCGTCATTCGTCCCTGTTTTTACATGGTTGCAGCTGTAGATATCATATGGAGAGTTCGGATATGTCTTATCATCTGTAACGTATGTAGTGCCGTAGCAGAAGGTGTTCCCCTGATTTGAGGGTTCATAATCTGTCCCGGGGAGCTTGTAATAGACGTAATTGCTGAGGTCCGTCGGGTTTATTATGCTATTCGTTTTTGGATATGTATTGTTACAATACCTGTTGCGGGGCTCCGAGTTTGCTGCGAAGGCCGCAAGTCCATCACTGCCGTTCGCATCTGCCATCGAGTAGTCTGCATTGAAACTAGGGTTGCCGACCCGGCAGGCGGCATTGCACGCATCCCTGCTTGACGTATGTCCCGGATAATTCACGCAGTAATCCACGCACCCCGGCTCCGGGGGCGGAGTCGGACAGTAGGAGCTGGAGCTGTACGAAACGAAATAGGGGCTGTTATGGAGTTCATCCTTACTTGAAGCTGGAAGGTTGAAGGACATAAGCCCGATCCGCATGTTGTTTACATTGGCATTAACGACGTTCAACAACTGCCTCCTGCCCTCCACGGACCTGCTTCCCGTTGCCCAGGAACAGATGGCGTTTCCGACAAAGTCCTCGTCAAAGCTGTTTGAGTTATCCAGGATGACAAGGACGTTGGGCTTCAGGTTGCTCAAAAATATTTCCGTCTCGTCGGCGTAAGCTGATTTAACGCCGCCTGGAAAAATTGTGAGAAAGAGCCAGATAACGACTATAATGATATTTCTAAATATCGTTCCCATACTATACTCCTTTACGCTATGGAAAACCTGTTAACGTAAAACGACCTCCTTCAATACACCGTTTACAAACATGAGCTCTGCCAGTTTCTTCTTTTCGGAGACGCGACTCTTGCCTGTAAGATCCATCACCTTAACGTTTTTCAGATCGTAGCTCTTTTTGTCTTCCAGGTAGAGCACGTTATTTGCGATCCTCTTCACAAATTGAGAAGATTTCGTAACCTGATGCTGTTTGGAGGATGGGGCACCTTTCCCACTTCCTGCGTTGATGGCCGTGCGCGCTCCTGCATCGGTGACGGGAAAAAGAAATAAAAAAGATATAATCAAAGCGTACACCATCTTCTGGTTTTTCGACATAATTCACCTCCTCGTCATTTTCCTTGAGCTGACCCCATCTCTGGGGATACTCTGAGGTTAAGGATATACTTGCCTCTGGAAATCATGGAAAAGACTGCGATGAATAATACAGCATGGCTTGTTTTCCATGTTTTCACGGGATCTCCCTATCGTGACATGGTTGACATTTCCACGGGACCATACCCGATCCCCACGCTGATGGTCACCTGTGTATTATGTTCCGTATTTGTTCCGACCACGTCGACATTATATCTGCTCTGCCCCCAGCGCTGCCCACCACTCATGGAGTAGCCGGCAAGCGGTATCGTCATGGCGCCTACAGTCGGGCGCGTGGTAGGATATTTAATGATATAATTGGAAGAACCGCCCGTGTTTTTTGGCGCCGTCGGCGCACCACAGCAAGTGGTGCTCTGGGGATCAAATGACTGTGCTAGGTCGTTGATGCCCGTATCGGCGGCAGCGAGAGCCCTCTTGTCTCCGACAATTTTCACGCTAACCCTGATGTCCTGCGTCGACAGAGAAATAACCAGCATTCCCAGAGCGAGAAGAATCAGGCAGGCCATGATTGCCGCGATAAGGGCGAATCCCGCCTCGGAATTCTTCTTGGAGAGCGCTCTTAGTTTATTCTTATCCATGGTTGCTCCAGGATCAATTGTTTCTCAGGATCTCACGGGTCTTATAGAACATCCTCCGCGTCAGGCCCGTGCTCGGATCGATATCTTCCGTTTCTACTGCCAGGGTAATCTCTATCATTCTTATATTTGGCATATTTGCGCCACATCCCGGCAGGCAGCCTGTCGGAAAAAGGAGTTCGACTCCCTGCCCGTCGAAGTAACGGAAGACCGGAACGTTGACATCGGCGTCAGCATTGATGATCCTTACCGTCCGGGGATTGGTGCTCACGAGCGAATCCCCCAGGAAGGCTTGGGGGCCACCGCAGTTTGCTTCTCTTGTAATATACCTGTCATTGCCTGTCTGCACAAAGTTATACCTTACGATCTCGTTGTTTTCCGTAAGGGCGCCATTGCCGTCAGGATTGCCGTTTCCGTCCAATCCGCCCAAGACATCCATTTCCACGGTAATCGAATTCGCTGTAGCCTCCTGTATTCCCTTCCATGCCTGATTTGCGGACGGGGTAGTGCAAAAGTTAGGCCCTCCCGGATTCCCGTCACTCTGCCACATGGTTGTGGAAAATGACGGGTTATAGGAGGCCATCCTGACCTCCATGGCCATGATCTCCAGGGCGCCCCTTACATCCTGCTGGGCCGTAACCTTTCTCTCTATGCTCCCGGAAGACCTCGATGCCGACTCGATGGCCACGCCGATGGCGTAAATCATAATGAGCGAGACAGCAATGGCTATTGCGATCTCGACAAGTGTAAATCCTCTCGCGTCATTCATACGGTTTGACCCATTAGAAACCCGCTGGCACAGCATTCGTGCTATTTGCACACCCTGCCGGGAATCTGAAAGCCTCCTGTTGCGCAACATCGACGCTCTCCACAAGATTTCTGTAATTGCGCAAGATTTGATCCGACCACGTAACTGTAACGGTAACGGTCCATAGATTTGTGACACCGGCAACAGGGGTGACGTTTGTGTTCACCGTGTAGGCGGCATCCCCCCGTACCTCTGCCCCCAGGCCGCTCACGATGATATTTTCCACCGGCCTGTTCCCTAAGGGGACCACATTGCAGGGATTCATGATCCATGCCTCCCGGATTTCAAGCTCTCTATGCAGTATACCGGCGCCCCTGCCCATGTAGTCTGACTTTCCTATGGTTCTCCACGCCGTTGGCTGCATTGACAAGATGGCCATGACACCGATGGCAACCAGAAATATGGCGATAACCACCTCGAGCAGGCCGATACCCCGTTTAGACAATATTAAACGTGACATACGTTCTTCCCGTCAAATTGACCGTAACTGTGGCTTGAGAGTTTCTGCTGTTCTTCAGAACCACGCCGTCGTTATTGAGAAGCTGCTGCCCTCCCGGGTCCGATACGGTACCTCTGGTGTTAAAACGAATCGTCTGCGACGCGTTCGGGCCGAATGTGGCGCTGAGGATTCTAATATCTGATCCGAACGTTGAGGGACTCTTGGTCGTAAGGTTGGTGACAACCGCGTTCACCACCGACTGTATCGTATAGCTGCCGATTACAGGAGTATTAAAGGCGATTTGATATATAATATTATCGGAAACCGCTCTTTCTTTGTATATGGCAAAGTCAGAAGCAATATCTCTCGCGGCGGTCCTGAGATTTCTGTTTAACGTATAACTGTGCAGCCACAGTCCGCCGATGGCTGAAATGATTGCCAATATGCAGACGACAATCATCAACTCCACAAGCGTGAATCCTTTACGCCGTTTCATACTATTTCTTCCCGTCAAGGAGGTCTAACAGTTCCTCCTCGGGTAAAGCCCCGACTTTGAGCCTGCCGTCCGGCAGTATCAGCGAGGGCGTTCCCCCTATGCCAAGCGACTTAGCAACCCTTATGGAATTTTCTATCTCATCGGTGGCACACTCCGTCTTCGGTATCTCCCTGTTTTCGAAGTTATCATCCAGCATCTTCACCGATTTGTTGCAGACGATGCTCTTCGCCTTCCAGTAAGCGTCCTTATGAAACTCCAAAGGCAAAAACTTGATATAAAATGCTATGTCCTTCCTCACGGCTACGATCTTTTTCATCGTCTGGTGGAGCTGTCCGCAGAAGGGGCAATCGGGGTCTGTAAATACCACTACTTTTTTGGCAGCGCCGTTCTCCCCTAGGACGAGGGCATCAGTCAGCGGAATCTTCGCTATGTCGATCCTTTTTTTGTCCTGAATTCTCTGAATGGCCTCTACAGTCTTGTTGGACATATTGGCCACTTCCACCAAAGAGCCAAGGATGAGATAGTTTTTGTCAACGTCAAGATAAAATATCTTCATCTGCCCCATGATTTCGACAACCACTTCACAGACGCCCTTTATGGGACTGTCCGCGATGCCGAGCACTTTCGCATCAGATGCGTTGAGTTTCTTTAATATATCTGTTATCCCTTCCCCGCCCAGAGAGGTGCAATCTTTCTTTGCATGTCCTGATCCTGCTCCCCACGCGAGGCCATATCCCGAAGGAGCGGAGACAAAAAGCAATGCACACAATAGGCTTACGAAAGCAGAGAACAAGCTTTTTTTTGTCAATGCTCCACCTCTCTTGCTATTTTTTTGACACTCTCTTATCTCATATCTTCCGGATGAAATCAAGAAATCCATTTCTGGCAAACGTTGAATGGCGCAGCATTTTATAGTGTGGCAGGGCTAAGACGGTGCAGATGGGCACCCGGAATAAGGACCGTAGGTTACGTGATCACAGAAGGTCATTTCAATCGTCCGGCAACCCTGCCGCCGTATCTGCTTTAATAAAGAAGATTTAGGCCAGTGGCTTTACGTCCCGTCCTTTCGGACAGTTTGCCTTTTTCAGGACTCTCTTTATGATTTCAAAGATTATACAGTTTCTTTAAGGAGTTTTACGATTCTCCCTCTCCATATTACCATATCGGTAATAAATGATAAATCTTTAGTGATTTTCCCATATAAAATCTAATCGTAAATATTTATGGATGCAATCACCATGCCATGTAGCTCCACGTGCGCGTCTCTGAACTGAGCCTGTTCAATACTATAATTAGTTGACAGTTACAATTAGTTACATACCGGGAAAACGCGACTTACCCCCATAGAATGCATGTTTCCCGGGCATCAGTCGTAAGAAACTCAATGTTTTGAAAAAACTTACCCCCATCACTAGGGCATAAAGAGGTCAAGTTACCCTAAAGGAATCAGGCCTCGCTGCTCTTTGAAAATACGATAAATTTCAGGATTCCCTTTGAATATCAACGGAATTATGATTTTTTTCAATATTGAATACCAGTATTGAACAGAAGGACATATTTATTGTTGATTTTCAACTGCCTTTGCATCGAGCATGATATATATAGTCCTTACCCAAGACATTATCTTTGATTATATCAAGACCGGCAAGTCGAGTCCGGTCCTGAATTTGAATTATTGCACAGGCTCGAATTGGATAAAATCTAACGCCTACAATTGTCGTGAATTAGATTCGTCTCATCAGATCGAACGAGAAAAAGTTCTCGGGAGTCTTGCTAAAAATCGGTGATTTTAACCAATAACATGTGAGATTCGTCTGAAAATTGGCTTATAATTGCTGAGTATTTATTCAATTAAACGGCATGGATTTCTTGCTTGACACGTTATAGGTGCTGTGTTACAGCTCACACCTGTCCGGCCGTTAGAGGAAAATTCGCTAAGATTCAAGATACATGACCATATGGACGATACTGCCACCAAAGAAAGAGAGGAATTTCTTTCCATAGCGGAAGCCTATGTAGATAAGAATCTGTATAAAGAGGCGGCGCACATAGCCGAATCATGGCTAAAGCGTTACCCAATCGACGCTGATGCGAATATTATCCGCTGCCACGCACTGCTCAAGATGGGGAATCTTGACAAAGTTAGTGAAGTGCTCGATGACCTCGAGGCAAAGGTCCTTGAATTGTCGCGCATCTATCATCATGTCGGAGATCTCTGTCTGAACGCAGGCCTCACAAAGGAGGCACTTAAATTTTATCGGAAATTCATAATTCTGAACCCCTCCGTATCAAGTGCAAAAGAAGTATACGACAAGGTCAATGCCCTCGCAGCCCATATAGACGACTCGGCCGCCGGAATAGATGCGGATGCGTATAATCATACTGACCGCGTTGCATCCGATTTCTGCACCACAACCCTGGCTGAGCTATACATCAGACAGGGTCACCTTGATATGGCTATCAATGTACTGGGTGAGATACTCAAAAGAGAACCTGAAAACAGATTGGTTGCGGATAGGTTAAACGATGTAATGGCAATGCAGCATGACGGCATAGGAGAAAAGACGTCTTTACATATAGAACATATAGAGCAAGATGAGTCCGTAATCAAGGAGCTTACAAGGTGGCTTGAAAATGTTGGCAGGTTAAGAAACCATGCATCGTGACTCTCCGGTACCTCCTGAAAGGATGGCAAGGGTAAGGGCTATTCTTCATAAACTCGACATTGATGCCCTGCTTTTTCTTGATATGAAAAATGTCCGGTATCTTACGGGCTTCACAGGGAGTGACGGGGCGCTCGTGATAGGAGAAAAGCAAGAGATTCTCCTTGTTGACGGCCGCTATACTAATCAGGCAAGAAAGGAAGTCGAGGGGCCCCATGTCTCCGAATATAAAGATAAGATGGATGGCATCGCGGCGGTCCTTTCAGACGGGAGTTTGAGATCCGTAGGGTTTGAATCGCAAGCGATGAATGTCAACACCTATTTGAACCTGAAGGAGAAACTGGGTGCCTTGAGATTGAATCCGCTCTCCAATGAAATCGATACCCTCAGAGCCGTCAAAGATGAGAAAGAAATTGCGTATATCAGAAGAGCAGCAGAGATATCGTGTGAGGCCTTTACTTCTGTTCGAGATCTTATTAAGCCGGGTGTAAAAGAGACTGATATTGCCATAGAGTTAGATTTTCAGATGAGGAGATGTGGTGCAGAACAAGTTTCCTTCCCGACTATTGTGGCGTCTGGGGTGAATTCAGCGCAACCTCACGCGCAGCCGGGATCGCGGGCGATTGAAAATGGAGATATGGTAATAATAGATTACGGCGCTGTATATTGCGGCTATCATTCCGATGAAACCTGCACATTTGCTGTCGGCCATAAAAACAAGAAACAGGAAAAGGTGTACGCCCTTGTAAGGAACGCACACGACCAGGCATTGGGGGCCGTCAAAGCCGGCGTCCCTTGTGTGGATATAGATCGCACTGCCAGGGACTGCATTGAGACTGGCAAGTTGGGTAAGTATTTTACGCATGGTACAGGCCATGGTGTCGGGCTTGATGTTCACGAAGCGCCGCGGATAGCAATCAAATCGGAAATGGTCATTGAGGCGGGAATGGTATTGACGATAGAACCTGGTGTCTATATGCCTGACCTCTGGGGCGTCCGCATTGAAGATATGATATTGGTTAAAGAGGAAGGGTTTGAGGTCTTGACAAGAGTATCGAAGGACTTCACGGTGCTGCACTGATTCTAAAAAAGAATACAACAATTTCATATATTAGGATGCCGCGATATGAAGGTATTTCCAGATGATCTTCTTTACAACAGAGAACATGCATGGGTCAGGGTTGAAGGTGAATTAGCTACCATCGGTATCACGGATTACGCCCAGGAAAAATTGGGAGAAATCCTCGCTATAGAACTGCCCGAAGTTGACTCTTATGTGGAAAGGGACGAACCCTTCGGCACTATTGAATCCGCAAAGGGTGTGTTTGAACTTATTTCGCCCGTGAGTGGTGAGATAGTAAACGTCAACGAAGACATATTAGACGACATCGGCATTGTCAATAGTGACCCTCATGATACGGGATGGATGATCACTTTGGAGATGTCGGATTCGGAAGAGCTTGACGATCTCCTGGATCCAAGAGAATATCATGACTTTGTACTCAAAGAAGCGGAGAGTGACTGACCCTGTTTCATGATATGGAGATTCATTTCATTCAAGCGCTTGAATGCCTTTGAAAACATGGCCATTGACGAGGCCATATTCCGGGAAAATCAACGGACCGATTCACCGCCTACACTCAGATTTTACAGTTGGTCCCCTCCGTCAGTGTCTCTGGGATATTTTCAGGCAACTCGGAACGAGGTCAATGTTGAAGCGTGCAGAAGATATTCGGTAGACCTAGTCCGGCGCCCGACTGGGGGGAAGGCTGTCCTTCATGAAAATGATCTGACCTATGCCGTAATTGCCAGTGAGCGTAATCCCCTCTTCCCACCGGACATCTTAGGAACATACAAGGTCATCAGTGGCTGTATCGCCAGGGGACTATCGGAGCTCGGGATAGAAACGGAGATGGAGGGTAACGGGAGGTCGTATCAGGACGATTCCCTGAAAGCTGCCTGTTTTTCGTCGCCTTCTCGATATGAGCTTCTGGCGAAAAAAAAGAAAATATGCGGCAGCGCTCAACTAAGATCGAAGGGCATTTTCCTTCAGCATGGCTCTATCCTGGTGGATTTCGACCCCGTTAAGACATGTGCCCTTCTGCTGCCGCAGGAAGGCGACCGGAGTCGGCAGACCAAGAAGTTGCGCGAGTCTGTAACCTCGATATATGAGCAGATCGGCGCTCCCGTGCCTGTGGAGCATATCTGCCATATAATGAAAAAGGGGTTTGAAAAGAAGCTGGATATCGAGCTGGTGGAGGGGTGTTTAACCCCTGAAGAGGAGTCCTTGAAGTTACGGCTGATGAACGATAAATATATGAACGATAAGTGGAATATCGAAGGCAAGGTCGCTTCAGATGGACGTAAGAACGCTGATTAGGAAGGAAGTGCGCGAGCAGGAGGGTTATCGGGCCGACATCATGCCCTATCGCATCAGAATGGACGCGAATGAGAGTCCCTTTTCGCTCCCCCCCCTGCTTAAGAAAAAGCTGTTCACCGAGATGCAAAACGTTTCCCTGAACAGATACCCGGAGCCGGGTGCGCCCCTGCTCAGGAAACGCTTTGCCGAATACTATGGCGTAGCCGATAATATGATAATGATCGGTAACGGGTCTGATGAGCTTATTCAGATCCTCTGCACCGCTCTGGTAAATTCATCTTCAGTCGTCATGGTTCCGTCACCCACTTTTGCCATGTACAGGATTATCGCGTCAACCTCCGGTCATGCAGTAGCGGAGGTGCCCCTCAATGCCTCTTTTGATTTAGACCTGGATGCAATGCTAAACCGGATCGCCAAGGATATACCCGTCCTGACCTTCTTGAGTTACCCCAACAGTCCAACGTCAAATTGCTTCATTGAAAAGAGTGTCGCGGCAATAGTTGAGGCATCAACAGGGATTGTGGTCGTGGATGAGGCTTACGGCAGCTTCGCCGGAAAAACCTTAGTGCCTTTATTGAAGAAATATGACAACCTGGTCATCTTAAAGACCCTCTCTAAGGTGGGACTTGCCGCAATGAGGATAGGCTTCTTGATCGGCTCCCCGTTCCTTATTCATGAACTCGACAAGGTGAGACTCCCCTATAATATCAATACCATGTCACAGGTCGCTGCCGGCTTCTATTTGGATCACATTGATACGTTTTTTAGTCAGACGAAGGATATAATTGCAGGTCGTGAAGAGCTCCTGGACGCTCTTGGAAAGATTGAATCTGTACATCCCAATCCTTCTGATGCAAATTTCATTTTTTTTAGTTGCGATTTTGATACGGATAACATATACTCGCTTTTAGCCGAGGAGGGAATTCTTATTAAGAATCTAAACTCTCCCGGCGTCATGAAGAATTGTATGAGGGTGACGGTTGGTAACAGCGAAGAGAACCAAGAATTCTTAAAAGCATTAAAGAAAATCCTTCTAAAGTAAGGAGTGTGGTCTAACATAAGGTAACAGAGGGTAGTCTACGGCAGAGGCGTAAATCGTCTAGTGCCGTACTGCCCTTTTTTTGTCCCCTTTTGGCTCAACATTTAAAGAATTTATATTTCGTTATTAAAAAAAGAAAGGAAGGGTCGTTTTGGAAGTAAAAGTATACGACAATGACATTGAAAAGGCCTTAAAAATCCTAAAGAACAAACTTTCAAAAAGCGGATTGTTCAAGGAGCTAAAGCTGCGGAGAGCCTATGAGAAGCCTTCTGTGAAGAGGAAACGCAAAGCTATCGAAGCACGCAGACGTTATGCCAAGGTTCAGCGCCGCAGAAGTTACTGAATTTTTTTTTAACAGTAAGAACCATGATGACCGAGGCCGGGGTCTCCTGCTAAATGCTCCTAGGAGACACGGAATGTGCGCAAAATGGACGAGAAACAATATTTGGTTGATGCCCTGTCGATAGAGGAATCATGGCGGATATTCCGCATCATGGCTGAATTTGTGGAATCCATTGAAACCATGTCCCGGGTGAAAAACGGTGTCACCATTTTCGGATCCGCAAGAGTCGGGCCTGATGATCCATACTACAAGAAGGCAGAGTATCTTGCCAGAAAGCTTGCCGAAAACGGCTTCAGTGTAATTACAGGAGGCGGCCCCGGCATCATGGAAGCAGCCAATAAGGGAGCGGCTGCGGCAGGTGGCAAGTCGATAGGTATGAATATCCGTCTTCCCTATGAGCAGAAACCAAACCAGTACGCCAATACCATTATCGAATACAAATATTTCTTCATCCGCAAAGTAATGTTTGTAAAATATGCTGTGGCCTACGTAATCCTCCCGGGGGGCTTCGGAACAATGGATGAGTTCTTCGAGGCCTTGACCCTGATTCAGACAAAAAGGATAAAGGGCTTTCCCGTCATAATGATGGGCAGTGAATACTGGCAAGGACTGATGGGCTGGATCAAAGACGCCATGCTCGGGAGCGATAAGATTGAACAGTGTGATCTCGACATCATCCACATCATTGATGATCCGGATGAAGTAGTAAAGCATATAAAGAAATTTGTTATTCTATAATAACTCTGTAAGATCTCGTCTGATACCTATCTCAAGTTCTGATAAAAATGGTTCTAAATTGTCATGCCGAGCGAAGCAAGACATTTTGGAATAAAGCGTATTGAAATTCCTCGCTCGAAAGCAGGACGACAGGTGATAAAAGCACCTTCAGAATTAAGATAAAGTTCAAGACACCAAAGCCAGCATCATGGATTTTGAAAAGAAACTGATGGAATTCAAGAAAGGGAAAGCGGACCCTTCTCCCTGTTATCTACTGCATGGTGATGAAGAATATCTTGTCAAAGACGCCCTGAATAAAATCATAGCTGCCATAATCCCCGTAAGCGACAGGGATATGAATCTCTTCTTCATGGATGGAGAGATGGAAGACGTAGACAGCCTTTGCGAGACCATCCTAACACCGCCCCTCATTCCAGGAAGAAAAGTTGTTGTGCTGACTAACACCCGTCTTTTTCAAACAAGAATTGCCCTGCCGGAGATAGTACAAAAAATTCGACAGCATTTTGAAAATGACCCCGACACGGCAGTCAGGTATTTTATGCAATTCTTGAAGATCACGGGCTGGAACATCGATGATCTCAGAGACGACGGCTGGAAAAAAATTACCAGCGACAACTGGCAAAAAACTATTGAAGGCGACAGCGGAAAGGATCGCGAAACTTGGCTCCCCGAAATGATCGAGGCCTGTATAAGCCGCGGATTGGATATGGGCAAGAAGAGAGAGGCCACGGAACGTCTTGAAGATACCCTGAGAAAAGGTATCCCGGCAGGCATACACCTGATCATAACCGCAGAAACAGTAGACAAGAGGAAGAGGCTTTTCAAGACCATATCCGAAATTGGAATTGTCCTTAATTTTTCTCGGCTGAAGGGCGAGGCAAAGCAGAAGAATGCTCTAATCGAGACGGCAAAAGATCTCTTATCCGAGAGTGGTAAAAAACTTACGCCAGGCGCATGGATCGCTATCGGCAGGAAAACAGGCTTTAACCTTGCCGATTCCATGAAAGCCTTGGAAACGCTAATAACTTACTCAGGTGACAAGATATCGATAGAAGAGTCTGACGTCGAAGAGGTCATAGGAAAAACGAAAGAAGATACCGTCTTTGACTTAACAGGCGCTCTCGTCGCGAAGAAGCTGGATGTGGCCTTGTCAAATCTGAAAGACCTTTTCGATCAGGGCATAAACCATGTGTTGATCCTGTCAATGATAGCAAGGGAAATCAGATTTCTCCTCCATGCCAAGATGTTTATCAGATCAGGCAAGCTTGGGCCTATTGAACCCAATATGGAATATGAAATGTTTCAGAGGTCCATTTATCCGGTCATCTTGCGATGGAGAAGCGATAAAGGGGGAAAAGGCGGTCTGGACGGTCAACATCCGTACGTCATTTATAATGCCGTGAAAAACTCTCATCGATTCTCGTACGAGCGTCTGTTGAAATTTTTGGAAGATCTCGTCGATATGGACATTGCCTTCAAGACCACGACGAAGGAGCCGAAGTTTATGCTGGAGCGCTTCATAGTGAAAGTATGCAGATGAACCAACCCGACAAGAAATGCCAAACCTTATTAGTGGGAGTGAGTCTTCCTTTCTCAGCTTCCAACATAACGTTTCTTTAATCAAGCTTTTTTCTATGGTTCAAAAAATATCAAACTATCGCCCCAAGCTATTGATTTGTCTTTTTCTCGCGTTGGCGGTGCTCGTGGCTTTCTGGCAGGTCAAGAACAACAATTTTGTCAATTTCGACGACCCTAGGTGCACCACAGAAAACCTACATATACAGAGCGGATTAAATCTGGAATTTCTGAAATGGGCATTCACTACGAGTCATGCCGGCTATTGGCAGCCCCTTACCTGGTTGTCCTTCGTGATGGATTATCAGCTATTCGGACTCAAAGCCGGAGGTTACCATATCGTCAATCTTCTCTTGCATACAGTCAACAGCTTATTGTTGTTTCTAATTCTCAACCGCATGACCCACGCTCTGTGGAAAAGCACTTTTGTGGCTGCTCTATTCGCCCTTCATCCCCTCCATGTGGAGTCTGTTGCCTGGGTTGCCGAGCGCAAGGACGTCCTTTCCACGTTCTTCTGGATGCTGACCATGGGGTCTTATGTTTTCTATGTTCAAAGGCGGGAGCTAAAGAGTTATCTTCTCACCCTTTTCTTTTTTGCCCTGGGCCTCATGGCGAAGCCCATGCTGGTTAGTCTGCCGTGTGTGCTGTTACTTCTCGATTACTGGCCACTGGGCCGTCTTCGCTTCAATCACTCCCTTGATGTTCCAAAAATATCAGAATCAAAAAAAGAAAAAAACCAGGCCAGAAAAATCTCAGCTTTAGCTAAAGGCAAAGAGGTCACGCCAGCGGAGCAGTCCCGGTTTTTGCAACGCTTATGGCCCATCATCCGGGAAAAGATCCCTTTCTTCGCCCTCTCGGCTATCTCAAGTATTGTGACTGCTATCGGGCAACAGAAGGTGGGAGCGATGGAAGCTCTCGAAATACTTCCCATCGGTGCGCGAATCGGCAATGCCTTGATCTCTTATATACGTTACATCGGAATGACTATCTACCCGCACGGTCTAGCCGTGTTTTATCCACATGGGGGAACGCCTTCATCATGGGAGGTCTTCCTTGCCGCTGCATTCATATTGATCGCAACCTTAATAATCATTCGATGGGCAGCAAAAATGCCCTATCTTGCCATGGGATGGTTATGGTACCTGGGAACACTCGTTCCTGTCATCGGCATAATACAGGTGGGAATGCAGTCCATGGCGGACCGTTACACCTATATTCCCATCATCGGTCTTTTTGTGGCAACGGCCTGGGCGGTCCCTGATATTGCAAGAAATTGGCGTTATCGACAATACATACTTATTACCGGAGCAGTAATTGTTTTGTTGGCCTTGATGTTCTCAACCTGGACGCAGGTCAAGTACTGGCAAAACAGTATCACTCTTTTTGAGCATGCTATTCAGGTTACAGATAATAATTATCTGGCACACAACAATCTGGGAGTTGCTTTGAGCGACGCTGGAAAAAGAGAAGAAGCCATAGCGCACTATAGAGAGGCTATCAGAATAAAACCAAGCTATGAAAATGCCTACTTCAATTTAGGAAATAACTTATCTGCACAAGGCAGGACTGATGAGGCTGTTCTGTGTTATCAAGAAGCTCTTAGACTACGTCCAAATTATGCCAAGGCATATAACAATCTTGCGGCACTGTTAATTTCAAAGAAGATGTTCAAAGAAGCCATTGGTCAATACCAGGAAGCGCTCAAAACCGATCCAACAAATTCGGGTACGCACTATAACCTGGGAGTAGCCTGGATGTCTATTGATCACTTTGAGGATGCCATTGGTCAATTTCAGGAAGCAGTAAGAATCAATCCCAGATTTATTGAAGCTCACAATGCCTTGGGAATAGCGTTAGCCCGATCGGGGAAGACTGGTGAGGCCATCGACCATTTCAGGGAGGCGCTGTGGTTGAAACCAAATTATGTGCCTGCGCGTAATAACCTCCAGATGGCATTAGAAGTTCAAAAAAAATCCCGATGAGGCATGCGGTGATGTGTGCCATAATAACGAAAGACAAAACTCAGCGCAGAGTATAGACTCATTTGTGAAGTCAACAACTATTGACTGTTATGCATCTAGTTTAATAAGTATTTAGAGCTTTCGTATTCTTTCCATTGCTGACTTTTTCCTATGGGAAAGTCTCCTTGATGGGCCTTTCTTTTTTGCTCGTTCCATTGTTGCATCATCCTCTTCTTTATCTGACATTTCTTCCGGATGGCGGTCATGGCCGGTCATAGCGGTCTTCACCCTCCTCATCAGCTCATCAAACTCCTGGGATGATATTGCTGTCCCCCCTCGGCGACTGATAAAATCAGCAATGTTTCTGTCCGACGTTACGACAACAATTTCTTCTGTTCTTTCTTGGACCATCCGTTTGATGACTTCATCCGCTTTTTCACCCTTTCGGGAATATATGACGTCAATGCCTGAGAGTTTATCCCTTTCTTCCTCGACAGATCCACCCTGCCAGCCATCGAAAACAACTGTCACCTTGTGTCCTCTTTGTTTCTTATAGGGAGATATACTGCGTATCAGAGCCTTTCTGCCCTCCTCGAGGCTGAATCTCTCATACCGTCTTAGTGCATCGGACTGTCTTATCAGATTGTACCCGTCAATTATTATGTGCACGATGGCAATTACCTTTTTATTTCATCGCTTGTTGACTTCAGACAGGGAGAATGACTCTTCTGCAGTTCCTCAGGTTATGCATCTGATGCCAAATTGTTTAATTTGTAACTGATTAGACTCAATTGATGCAATTGTTAAGAATATATCGCCTGGGACTTTCACTGGCTCATGAATCGGTTTTTAATATTTACAGCGTTATCTAATATTTGTCAAAGTCATAAAATGCTTTTTCAAAAAAGTGGGGTACGAGTATTAGTAATGTTCTCAGCAGGCCGTGGAGTCATTTAACCGTTGATCGGGCATTTTTGAGAATACGTCACGTGGAATGCATCGTTCGGGTAAACATCACGCTATCAACGCCATAATGTGCATTACCATTTGCGGCAATTTATTTCGCTCTATGCAATCGATCTGCGATTTATCGATATGCAAATTTTGTCTTTTATTATATTTAATACCGTTGACTTTAACGATGACGGAAGGTATAGACAGACGGACGAGGAAAATATACCAAAGTACGGCGGACCTGACCGATACCTCATTGTGGACGGAATACCCAATAGCAGTGTGGGTGAGATTAATAAAATTCAATTGAGAAAATTATATAGTTAGGAGGGCGAAAAATGGATTTTGAATTGAACGATGAACTGAAGATGTTGAAAGAGATGTCGTACAAATTTGCCCAGGCTGAGTTTACCGGGATATCCCATGAATGTGACGAGGGAGAAAAATACACCCCGGACATTCGCCGAAAGGCTGCTGAAAATGGTCTCATCGGGGCATGGATTCCCGAACAATATGGTGGCGCGGGGGCAGGTTTTTTGGGCAATACCATCATCATGGAAGAACTATCCAAGGTGGATATGGGGATCGGCTTGAATGTCGTTGCCGCCACATTCGGCTGCGAATCCATACTACAGTTCGGGTCGGAAGAGCAAAAAAAGACATATCTCCCTCCCGTATGCAGGGGTGAACAGGTAAGCGCGGGCGCATTTACGGAGCCCAACGCTGGCACAGATGTGGCAGGATACAGAACTAAGGCGACTAAAGACGGAAAGGACTATGTCATTAGCGGAAATAAAATGTTCATAACCAATGGAAGCGTCTGTGATTTCATGGTAGCCCAGTGCATAACCAACCCGGAGGAAAAAAAGCACAACAGCTTCAGCCTTATTATAGTTCATGCCGATACACCGGGAATAACGAGAAACAAGATTCATGGAAAAATGGGTATCCGCTCCAGTGATACTGCAGAAATCGCTTTTGAGGATGTACGGGTTCCCCGGGTTAACCTGGTTGGCAAGGAAGGCAACGGCTTCCGGCAGTTGATGCATTTCTTTGATACAACAAGAGTGATGGTTGCCGCCCAGGCCCTCGGCCTTTCCGAAGCCTGTCTGGAGACAAGCATCAAGTATGTCAAGGAAAGAACGGCTTTTGGAGCACCCCTGGGTTCCTTCCAGTTGACCCAGATGAAACTGACGGAGATGGCGATCAAGGTAGAGGCTCTGCGGGGTCTTATTTATAAATCGGCATGGCTTCTTGATGAGGGAAGGCCGGACTATACGCTGGCTGCGATGGCAAAATATTACGGAGGTCAGACGGCGGTCTTCTGTGCGAACTACGCCGTGGAACTGCACGGCGGGTACGGTTACATCGACGAGTACAGCGTCCAGAAATGGTATCGTGACGCCAAGATTCTCGAACTTTACGAAGGAACCAAAGAAGCTGAAATCATGACCATCGGCAGGATTCTGCAGGCACGGTAGTCATACAAAAAATGCCCCCGTCCCCGCCTTGACAAATACGGGGATAGGGGCATTTCCAATTTTAAGTGGAGATCACCCGCCTATTAGGGCTTTCATGGCCCTGATCGTATGAGCATAGTCTCCGCTCCCGAAGACGGCGGCGCCCGACACTATGACGTCTGCACCGGCTTCGGCAACCAATCTAATATTATCGACAGTTATGCCACCGTCAACTTCGATGGCGACATCAGGTGAAACGGCATTTACCATCACCCTGGCTTGCTTTATCTTCGGCAGGGCGTGCTCTATGAATTTTTGTCCTCCGAATCCTGGATTAACGGACATGACAAGAAGGAGATCGACGTCTTTCAGAATCGGCTCAACCTGAACGAGCGGTGTGGCAGGATTAAGAGACACACCCGCCTTGATGCCCCTTTCCTTTATCTGCGCGATTGTCCTGTGGAGGTGCGAGGCCGTCTCGACATGAACGGTTATGATGTCACTTCCTGCTTCGGCAAAAGCGTCTATATAACGTTCCGGATTTGAAATCATGAGATGCACGTCGAAAGGAAGTCTTGTGATCTTTCGGAGCCATTTTACCGGACCTGGCCCGATAGTGATATTGGGAACGAAATGACCGTCCATCACATCTATGTGTATCCAGTCGGCGCCCGCTGCTTCCACAGCCAAGATTTCTTCACCGAGCCTGCTGAAGTCAGCGGAAAGGATGGAGGGGGCAATTTTTTTCATCATATGCCTTCTTTTCCGTTCTTTTGAAAACTATAAAAAAATGTGTTTTGTGTCATTTTTAAAAGAAGATCACTGACATGATGTGAATACACCATCGACGCTTACCTGTCAATAATTACTGAACGGGAGAAAAGACCCTTGACAAAATAATTGCAAAAGCCCATGCTTCCGGCAAAATCGAATCACATAATTGAAATCAATGTACTTTCTTTATAACATTCTATTATTCATTGTTGCCCTACTCGCCCTCCCCTATTATGCGATCAAAATGGCGCTAACGGGAAAATACAGAAGAAGCATGGGGCCTAAGTTCGGGCTTGTAAAGCCTTCAATATTTGCGGAAATGAAGGGCAGCCCCAGGATATGGATACATGCCGTTTCCGTCGGCGAGGTAACAGCTGCTGAGCCGATAGTCGCTTCCTTAAGAACGCATTTCCCTGAGGCCTGTATCGTACTATCAACCAGCACGGAAACAGGCCAGGACATGGCCAGAAAGATTGTCACCGGAGCTACGTCTTTCATATACTACCCACTTGATATCCCGTTTGTCGTGAGAAAGGTTATCACGAAGGTGAGACCTGATATCTTTATTCTTACAGAGACGGAACTCTGGCCCAATTTTATCAGAGTGTGTAAAGAGCAGGGTGCGAAAGTTATCATGGTTAACGGGCGCATATCTCAGCACTCTTATCAGAAGTATGCCATGACGAGGTTCTTCTGGAAAGACATCGTAAATGTGATAGATGAAATAGGCGTGATTTCGGAAATTGACGCCGAGCGAATGAAAGCCATTGGAATGGCGCCATCGAGGGTTCATGTCATAGGGAACGCAAAGTACGACAGCTTAGCAGCGAAGGCCTCCCCACCTGTCCGGGAAGAGATGGAAAGAAGGCTGAACCTTACAAAAATGGACAGGGTCTTCGTGGCGGGAAGCACCCATGATGGCGAAGAGAAAATGGTCCTCTATGTTTACAGGCACCTCCTTGAAAGATACCCTGATTTTAAATTGATTATCATCCCACGACACCCTGAAAGAGGTCATGCAGTCCTATCCTTGATCAAAGAGTCCGGCTTTGCAGATTGTATGACTATGACTGAGATTAACGGAGGCAGGAATCGAACAGACGAGCGGATCATCGTTATCGATACCATCGGTGAACTCTTCAAAGCATACTCTCTCGCTTCTGTGGTCTTCTGCGGCGGTTCCCTTGTCCCGAAGGGCGGGCAGAATATCCTAGAACCTGCCGCATGGGGCAAGGTTATCTTTTATGGACCCTTCATGGATGACTTCAGGGATGAAAAGGAACTTTTGGAGAAAGCCGGAGCGGGGATTATGGTGGGAAACGGTGAAGATTTGCTCGACGGCATCCTAACGCTCATGTCTGATCCTGATGCGCTTGCCAGGAAGGGAGAGGAGGGGCGGAGAATTGTGGTTTCTAATATGGGGGCCGCAGAGAGATATGCCGCAATGGTGATGTCACATATTCAGAGATAAATTGTTCATCAATGCATTCAGTTTGCGATACTGATAAATTGTCAACCTTGGTGAAACATGTCCCGCCCTTCGATTAGGACAATGTTAGCCTTCGGCCCGCTCCAGGTATTCATTCCATCTCGTATCAACCCACCTTTGGAGCTGTCTCAGTTGCTCGATGCTCATCTTCCGGAATCGTCCCTGTCTCTCCACATAATTGATGACAGGCAGTTTGTTCCCTTTTTCCGCCAGTGTCTTGCTTCTCCCGGTAAAGTGAAATTTGCCATCTTCAATCTCGAAGAGCGCCACGATCCCCGTCTCTACAGCAAGTCTTCCGATGCGCACGGTGTCCTTGGGCGCGTAACCCCATCCCGGAGGGCAGGGGACGGCGATCTGCATATACCGAGGTCCTTTGATGCGCTTGGCTTTGACGAATTTATCGTACAGGTCAATCGGATAGGCCGACGAAGTGGTGGCGATATAAGGCAGATCGTGGGCTTCCATGATTCGCAGCATATCCTTCTTGGGTTGCTGCTTGGTTAGCACCGGCGTGGTAGAGGTCAATGCCCCTATGGGCGTGGCACTGGAGCGCTGTGTACCGGTATTCATATACCCTTCGTTGTCGTAGCAGATGTAGATGAAGTCCGTGCCTCTTTCGGCTGCCCCGCTCAGCGCCTGGATTCCCATGTCGAAAGTACCCCCGTCTCCGGCAATGGCCACAACTGTAATGTCCGTGCGATTAAGGGCGTTTAAGCCGGCGACAAGACCCGACGCAGAGGCCGCCGTGCTGGCAAACGTACAATTGAGAGCAGGAATAGCCACGGATGTCGTCGGATACAGGCCATGCAGAACGGTCAGGCAACAGGCCGGAAAGGTCACAATTGTATTTTCACGTAATGCTTTCAGAACATAGCGATACGCAAGGGACAGGCCACAACCCTGACAGGCCCTCTGACCTGGGAGCATATACTCTTCAATATTAACATTGAACAGGTTCTCTGGCATATTATCACTCCGTAAAACAGTTTAGCCATATCGGCGCAGGTTCCGTATCCCCTGTAGCGATTGCATCCAGTGACAACCTTACAGCCTCGGCGAGTTCCCTCGCCTTGACATCCCGGCCCCCAAGGCCGCAAATGTAGTTGTGGATAGGCAACCGTATATCCGTCCCATAAAAGGCCGCCTTGATTTCGGAACACAGCGCCCCTTCATATCCGTAACTGATCCCCTTTTCGAATACGCAGATAGCCTTGACCTTCTTGAAAGCCGCGCGGACATCTTCTTTCGGGAACGGCCTGAAGACCCTGATTCCGATAACTCCGGCTTTGATCCCCTCCGACCTCAGCATATCCACTGCCGTGGTGGCTTCGCTTGCCACAGAACCCATCCCCACAAGTACTATCTCGACGTCATCTGTCTTATATTGCCATAACATGCCGCCGTGATCTCTCCCAAAAACCCCGGCAAATTGACAACTCGTAGAGATAATAACGTCACGAGATTCGTCGAGGGCCTTCTGAAGTTTGTATCGCATTTCCATATAGCCGTCACACAGGACACCCTCTTTATTAGCCCGCCGCCATGGGAAAAGGACAGGGTTGATATTCATGGGGGCCTCTGGTGACAGTACTGTGTGGGGCTTGTAAGGGGGCAGGAAATCGGAGACAGCCTCAGCATCAGGAATCTCCACGGGCATCATCGTATGAGACATGACAAAGCCATCGTAGCAGATCATGACCGGCACATAGACGGACTCGGCAATCCGGTACGCCTGAATTATGGAGTCAATAATCTCCTGGTTGTCCCGGCAGTAAATTTGTATCCAGCCTGTATCGCGCTGCGCGATGGAATCCTGCTGGTCATTGAAAATCGTCCACGGCGCGCCCACTCCCCGGTTGATGCAGCACATCACAATAGGCAGCCTGGAGCCGGCAGCCCAGTGTATCTGTTCATGCATGTAGAGCAGTCCCTGGGAGCTCGTGGAAGTGAAGACGCGGGCTCCCACAGTGGATGCCGATATGCAAACCGCAAGCGCGGAATGCTCTGATTCAACGCGGATATATTCTGCCTTGAGTTCTCCGCCCTCAATGGATTGAGAAAGCATCTCCGTCACAGAGGTCTGCGGTGTAATGGGATAGGCTGCCACAACCTGAACATGGCTGAGTTTCGCCCCGAGAGCCGCGGCCTGGTTACCCGTCATGATTTGTACGTCACCCATTTTTCTCCCCCTCGTTCACCATTGTAATCGCTTTTCCGGGACACTCCTCAGCGCAGATGCCGCAACCCTTGCAGTATTCTAGGTCAATTTCCAGGGGGATCGTTGCTTTGATTACTCCTTCCGGACAATAGAGCCAGCAAAGAAAACAGGCAGCCTTTTTCTTGATGGAGGGGATACACTTTGAATGATCGCAAACGGGTTTCATGTCCCGCCACTCCCCCGTTTTCCCCGCTTCTCCAATGGCTGGTGTGGCCATGGCGGAAATATTCGTGTCTTTTTTCTTCACACTTGTTGTCCTCACTCGGCGGCTTTCATTAAAGTCTGTTCAAATGCATCACGCAGGGCGGCAAAATTGGCAGCAGAAGCGGCAACTGATAATTTACCCTTCAGTCCTTTTTCCATCGCCTCAAGAGACACAAGGTTCGATGCCCTGGCAAAGGCCCCGAGCATCGTGGTATTGATAATCGGTTTCCCTTCTCTGATGAGACGGTTTTTGAGAGCAATCGTTCCGGCATCAACCGTGGCTATGCTGATCTTCACATTAAAGTTTAGCTCATCGGGTTTCAAGGGGGTGTTGACGATGATAAGCCCTCCGTCTTTGAGCGTCGCCAGAACATTTACAGCAGAAAGGAGAGATGAATCCAGAACAATAGATATATCTGCGCGCTCAATCTGCGAGACCATCCGGATGGGCACTGACGAAATTCTGGTTGAAGCTGTCAACGGGGCGCCCCTTCTTTCCGGACCGAAGGTCGGTGCGGAGGTGACTCCTCTGAATCCTTGAATATAAGCTGCTTCTGCCAGAATCTGTGCAGCTATCACAACACCCTGACCGCCCCTTCCGTGCCATATTATTTCATGCATACCGCCGACCTTTTCATTACGAAAATACATTTTAAAACATAACTCTCGACGCAGACACTGCGTCGCAATTTTCTTGCTTGTCATTTCTACCGAAGGGAGAAATCTTATACGCTAATGCTTAAGATGCCTCGTCGCTGACCCTTCACTTAGTTCAGGGATTCGGCTTGTCCCCGGAATGAAATTACATAAATTTCCTAAGATATTACTCATGGTCAATTCAGCCAAGTCCTCTTCTATGGCTTCGACTTGAGAAAGGCCAAGTTTCATTAAAATAAAAAGGCCATGGATTTTTTACCCATGGCCTTTAGGATGATATAAACGTACTCTTATCCTGTCCTAAAAACGACGGGCGACGCGGGTAGCCGCGTCAACAGAAGAGCGAGGAGGCGCAAGCGACGAGCACACAAATCAAAAATCTCTCTTCTTATTGATACAAAGGTCATTTTCAGGAAACTCTATCTAAGGTTACCCGGAAATCTAGAATAAATGGTGGCAGATGTCAATAGACAAATCATGGTCCAATACTCACCTGAATTTCTTCTGCACGGCTAATGTGTTCTTAAGGTTTTCCTGCGCTAGTGTGTAATCCGGGTTGAGACGCAACGCCTCCCGATAACTGGCGATAGCCTCATCTATCTTTCCTTGATAAAGCAAGGCGTTTCCCAGATTATTATGCGCCTTTGCATACCCCGGACTAATGCTGATGCTTTCTCGAAATTGATTGATGGCTTCATCTAGTTTTCCCTGTGAGGCCAGCATTATGCCCAAATTGTAGTGTGCATCAGCCGGATTGTTAATGCTGATAGCCTTCTGAAAGCGGACAATCGCTTCCTCTCTTTTGCCCTGAAGGGCCAGGGCATAACCCAGGTTATTTTGCGCCCAACTATTTTCAGACGTAACCCTTATGGCATGTTCATAAAGAGCTATGTTATTGCGCCAAAAACCAATCTGCACGTACGTGATTACAATTAGCGCGAGAAGAATACCCGCGGCAACGATAGCGAGTGCAATTCTTCGATAACGCCAGCGATTGAGAAGGTCCGGAACGCCCCAGGCAATCATGATGAATATGCCGATGAGTGGTACATAGGTATAGCGATCGGCCATAGACTGTAATCCCACCTGCACCAATCCAATGACAGGAGCAAGCGTTCCCAAATACCAAAGCCACCCGACTATAAGATACGGAAACCGCCTGGCTGTTCGAATAGTCATATAGGTTGTACCCGCTAGAACCAAAACGGCTGATACTGCCTGCCATGAGAGGAGCGCAAAACCGACATAAGGATAAAAGACGGAGAGCTCTACAGGCCACAGCATTTTTCCGATATAGCTTACATAAGAAATCAGTGCATTGGCAATGCGACTAGCCAGGGGATACAGCTCCATGGGTTTCACTACTCTATGCTGGGCATAGACGGTTACGAAGCAGAAGAGTATGGTGACAACAAAAAATGGTATCTTTTCTTTCAGCAACACCCGTATCTCCTGCCATACAGCGCGTGATTCTACAGTACCCTTAGTCTGTACAGTATCTTTTTTGGCTTGCTGCAGCGATTTCTGCTTTTTCTTCGCGCGGCTCGCCGGTTGGGTCGTTGCAACATCGATGCGGGCGCCCGATTTCGCCAAGTTGAGCCGCTTGAGTGGCCAGTAATCCAGGAGCAGCAGGACAAAGGGCAAAGTGACCAGCATGGGCTTGGACATGAGACCCAGCAAGAAGAATACGAGAACAAAAAGATACCTCTTATATCCGGGACGTTCCTCATAGTGGACATACGCCCCTATGGTTAGCATCCAGAAAAGGGTGGAAAGGACGTCCTTCCGTTCAGCCACCCAGGCGACAGACTCCACATGCAGGGGATGCAACGCAAAAAGACCTGCCACAAAGGCGCTCTGCCAGAGGCCCTTAGTCATTCGGTGAAGAATGAGGAACAGCAAGAGGGTGTTGGTTACATGAAAGAAGAGGTTGACCAGATGATGCCGTCCCGGCTTCAAGCCAAACAACTGACAGTCCAGCATGTGTGAAAGCCATGTCAAGGGGTGCCAATTATGGGCATGCGGTTCGGAAAAGGCCCAGACTACTCCCTTCAAAGTAATCCCTTCCTGTACATGACGGTTCTCTGTCACGTAGTCGTTATCATCAAATGATATGAACTCGTGGTTGCCGACCTGCCAGAAGACCGCAATGGTTGTTATTGCCAGTGCAATACAGATTGCCAATACTGTATAGTTCTTATTTATCTTACTTGTCATTTGTTAGCCGTGATATGATTCATTGTTTTTTATTATGCATCGCAACGACATCATTGAGGTTTTTCTGTGCAATTGTGTAGTCCGGCCTGAGAAGTAACGCCTGCTGAAAACTGCGAATGGCTTCATCAGTTTCGCCCCGCAAAAGCAGGGCGCTTCCCAGATTGTTGTATGCCTTTGCATAATCCGGCTTGATGCGGATAGCTTCCCGAAAGTGATAAATGGCTTCATTGAAGTTCCCGCGTGAGAGTAGCATAGTACCTATGTTGTAATGTACCTCCGCCGAATCCGGCTTAATCTGAAGTGCCTTGGAAAAAAATGCCATTGCTTCAGTGAATTTCCCTTGCGAGGCCAGGGCCTCTCCCAGATTTACATAAGCTTTTATGTAATTCGGGTTAAGCCGGATTGCCTCAACATAATGACTAATAGCTTCTTCGACACGGCCTTGTTCTTGCAATGCTATGCCGAGGTTATTATTTTCATCATAGCAATTTGGACAAATCCGAAGGGCTTCGGAATAATGATGGATGGCCTCTTCAACTTTTCCCTGCGTGAGCAAACTATGCCCCAAATTGCCGTGAGCAGTATAGTTATTTGATGTCACGTCGAGGGCATGTGTAAATAGGGTAATGCTGTTTTGCCAGTACTGCACCTGTTTCCAGGTAACGAATGAAAAGATGCAAAGTATGATGACGGCCAGCGTCGCAAGAGCAGCATTCCGATGTCGCCATTTTTTTAAAAGCTCAGGTACTCCCCAGGCAACCATGATCAAAACACCGATAATGGGCACATAGGTATATCGATCCGCCATGGCCTGCACCCCAACCTGGACAAGACCGATTACGGGAACAAGTGTCCCCAGGTACCAGAGCCACCCTGTCGTGAGATACGGGTAGCGCTTCGCGGTCCGAATAATCAAGGACGTTGTAATGACAAGAAAGATGACCGCCCCAATGACCTGCCAGGTCGGAAGTATGCCTGGGTAAGGATAAAGAACAGCGAGGTTTTCGGGCCAGACTATCTTCCCGATGTAACCGCAGTAAGAGACAATGGAATTTGCAATGCGGGCTGACAAGGGACAGCTTTGAAGAGAACCCATGGCCCCGCTTTTCTGCTGGGCTATGTATGTTACTATACTCGATGCCAGAGAAAGAAGAAAGAATGGAACCTTTTCCAGGATAATATGACCGATAGCAGGCCGTTGTCGGGTCTGCTTCTCAGTCTTGTTTGCATGCTCTGGCTTCTTTCTATTTCTTCCACGTTCCTTTTTCTTGCTCCGCGTGTTCAGAGATTTTGCAGATTGCGTGTGCTCATTTACTGATGCTTTTCCTATCGTCAAGCGACGGAGCGGCCAGTAGTCAAGAAGGAGCAGGACAAATGGAAGTGTAACCAGCATGGGTTTGGCCATGAGGCCCATGGCAAAAAAGAAAAGGGTGAGAAGATACCTCTTCAGCTCCCGCCTTTGAACATAGAGAGCATAAGACCCCATGGTCAGCATCCAGAAGAATGTGGAAAGAACGTCCTTGCGCTCGGCAACCCAGGCAACAGACTCCACATGGAGGGGATGAAGGACGAATACAGCCGCTACAAAGGCGCTTTGCCACAGGGCCTTCGTCATCCGGTGAAGAATGAGGAAGAGCAAAAGCGAATTTGCGATATGAAAGAAAAGATTAACTATGTGGTAACCCGCAGGGTGCAGCCCGAACAACTCGTAATCCAGCATATAGGATAACAAGGTAAGCGGATGCCAGTATCCGGTATGACTGGTCGTGAATGCCCATCGAATTCCCTCTGTCGTGATACCATGCTTTATATTACTATTTTCGGTTACGTAGACATTGTCGTCATAATTAGTGAAATCACAATGACTGACCTGCCAGTAAGTGGCAATGGCAGTAATCGCCAGAAAGAGGCATACGAATAATGTGCGGCGATTCTCACTTAATCTATTCATCATAGGAGGGACGATCTTGATTCTACAGGATTCATCTTCGGCCGGGCTTGATTGATCATCGCCTCCATCCTTTCTACGAGAGGGGGAAGCGTTTCCGCATTCAGGGCTGATATGGCTATAGCATCAAACCTCTGACAGAGGTTTTGCAACATTGCCTTGTCGGAGAAGCGATCCTCTTTGTTGAAGACACGAATGGTGGGCTTTCCGATAATCGCAAGTTCCTCCAGGATTTTCTCAACTGCCGCTATATGGCTTTCAAAATTCTGGTTGCTGATGTCAATTACGTGCATAAGAATGTCAGCTTCATGGAGTTCATCAAGGGTTGCCCGAAAGGCAGCGAAGAGATCCCGGGGAAGGTCCCGGATGAAGCCCACCGTGTCCGTGATGATGGCCTCCGTATCTCGGGGAAAGCGGAGCCTTGAGCTTTTCGGGTCAAGGGTTGCAAACAGGCGGTCCTCCGTAAAGACTCTGCTTTTTGTGAGCGTATTCAAGAGGGTGGATTTCCCGGCATTGGTGTAGCCGACGATAGAGATTACAGGAAGTCCCATTTTCCCCCGTTTAACGCGGCGTTGTTCCCTTGCCCTTTCGATATCATGCAGTTCACGTTCCAGCCGGTGGATTCGATCCCTCACGCGGCGGCGGTTTATCTCGAGCTTGGTCTCCCCCGGTCCCGTGCCGCCGATGCCTCCCGTGAGTCTCGACATGGCCGTGTTTTTTGTCACCAGCCTGGGCAGAAGGTACTTCAACTGTGCAAGCTCCACCTGCAGCTTGCCCTCTCTGCTATGGGCACGCCGGGCGAAGATATCAAGAATGACCTGCGTGCGGTCGATGACTTTCATTTCCGTAAAATCCGTAATGGATCTGAGCTGTGCCGGTTGCAGTTCGTGGTCGAAGATGAGGAGATTCGCACCTATCTGCAGGGCCCTTATGACAAGCTCCGACATTTTCCCTCTACCGAGGATGAATCTGGAGTCTATCTGCTCCCGGTATTGGATGATGCTGTCGAAGACTTCAACCCCGCAGGACCGGGCAAGCTCCTTCAGCTCATCCAAGGAGCCCCGGCTGTCGGCAAGGGGACTCGTTTCTACACGGATCAGTATGGCGCGATCCGTAGAATCTACTTTCCTCGTCTTCTGTTTTTTTGCAAATTCGCTCTCTAGGGCCTGGATGAAGGCAAGAAAATTGAGGTGCATCTCCGACGGCCGAACCTTCTCCATGATGAGCCAGTACCTGCCATCGGGGTTTTCCGGAATCAGGTGGGCCGTGTGGGCATAACCGGGAAGGCCATCGTCTCCAGTCTCAACGGCTGAGATGAGATCGAGGCGGAGCAGGGCCAGATCGGTAAAGTCGTCAGTGGTGAGTCCCTCACCGTTTAAATGGGTGTGGATTAGGCGGAGTCCCTTGAAGCGGGTGGACGAAGAACGGAACCCATCGAGGCCGGGGATCATGATGTCCTTAGGCGAGCCGGCAATCACGTACGCGATCTCGCCTCTGCGGCTAATCAGGATGCCTATCTGACGATTGATTTCCCGCGAGAGAGAGGTGAGTTGCCTCGCCAGCTCATGGGTAACGACGCGTTCCGGCGGCACCTTCCTCCGGTAGAGTTGACCTATTCTCCTTATCTGTTCTGCCCCGAGGCCGGTTAGGTTGCCATAGACTTTATTGATTGCCGCCCCCCTTGTTTTCAGCCTGACGCGCAGCCATTCTTCTGGCCAGACGTTCCTCAAATCTCTCCCGGCTGTGGAAGCTGGCGCGTCCCATCAATTTCTTGGGATTCGTTGCCCCACATTTGGGACAGGTGACACCTTCCTGATCTTCGCCGACCTTCATGAAGCATTCGAAGATATGCTTGCAGGCACTGCATTCAAATTCATAGATAGGCATGGGAAATTCCTACTTCTTCATTTTACGAAAAATTAGCACACTCCCAGGTTATGGGTCAAGGGGGATTTTCGCAATGAAAAAACCCCGGAGGGGCGTCCCTCCGGGGTTTCAAGATGCAACTAATAACGACCGGATTAGAAGGTGAGGGTCAGTTTGTGAGTTACGAGATAGTCGTTATCAATCATGTTTGCTGAATTTGTACCTTTCCAATAGTCACCTGCCCACAGATAGGCAAAGCCGATCATGTAGGAGAGGTTGTCATAGATCTTGTAGGTCGCTGTAACATCAAGTTCGCTACCATAGTTCTTGGAAACCCAAGCTGCAGCCTGAGCCGGAGTTGTACCGCCCGGCTGGTCGGCCTGGGCATATGTCCAGCTCGCTTTGATGTCCAGTTTCGGTACAGGCTTCACACCGACGAAGACCTGCAGCAGCTGCGCATTAGCGATACCGCCTGCCATGGGGGCGGTAGCGGCGCCACTACCCATATTACCTTCCCACCTGCCCAAGTCATAGTTGAAGAGCATCAGACAGGGGTTAAAGTCGGTACCCCCTCCGGCTCCTGACTCAACCTTGTCTGTCGTGTTCGGGTCGTCGCCCTGCACATAGACAAGTGTAATACCTGCGTACATAGGTGCGAAATCATAGGTAGCCGTGGCATAGCCTTCCCATCCACTTCTGGTTACGTCCGGGCTGCCATTTTCAAACGCTTTCGCTGTGCCTGTAATGTAAACTACTTCACCCTCGAAATAGACAGGACCCATCTGGGCCTTCACGTACGGGTCAAATATCCAATACTTTGACTTGTATCCCAGATCAGGGGTCGCGGACGGACCGGAAGTATTACTGAGGTTATAGTAGTAGACGAGTAAACCCGCATTCCCCTTGCCCCAGTCATACATAAAAGCGCCAACGTACTTTTCCGCGTTTGAATCAACCTGATAGGCGGGATTGCCTAAATTGCCGGAGGGACCTGCTGGGCTGTAGTACTGGGTACCTTCGATCTTGTCCCAGAGGGCTATAAATGTCCACTTACCGACCGGGTAATCATACCTTATCCTGGGGCCGTAGGTGTTGTCGCCGCTGTCCCCGAATGCGGTACCGAACTGCGACTGCGCCTGATAGCCGACCCTCAAGAGACCACCGAAGATATTGGCGGACACATACAAATGCTCGAACTTGATGTTCTGAGAGTCGATATCGTTCCCATTGCTGTTATTTGCGGGTAACGGATTCAAAGTCGCGGAAGCACCCCAAATCTTTTCCATCACATCCGCCCTGGCCGTCAGCTTCAGGCCTTCCTGAATCTGAAAGTCCGTCTGGAGCCTCAGTCTCTGCCAGATATTGGAGAGAGATGCGCCGTCTTGAGCCACCAGTGCTCGGTTGTTCTCATAGTAACCCTGGGCGACATAGGAGCCGCTGAACTTCACATCCACAGCATATACTGGCATTGTGAAGGCCATGATCAGGGCAACTGATAGTAAAACTATCCAAAGCTTCTTCATTGTTTCCTCCTGTTTTAGTTTTTGCAAATTGATCTTCCCGGGCATGTTCCTGAAAGACCATTCTCATTAGAACCACTTTCAAAACTTCCGCCCCTAGAATTACCTAAAGGCCTTTGGTATTCCTTCTTCAACCTCACCTCCTCTCATCTAGTTAGTCTTACGGCAGAAAGATTTAACACCGTCAATATCCGTTGTCAAGCCTTTTTGCCGATATTTTCCAACAAGGGTTTCGCAAAGAAACCCCCTTCTTTACTTTTTGCGAGCAATAAGTGTACCATTGTGGCGGGACAGGAATACCAGAGAAGAAGTGGTGAAGGTAACATACTGTAAATAAAGGCACAAATGCCAAATACTTGCTCCAGTCAAAGAAATACGTTAAGACGCCTCTAAAAGCCATGAAAATCAACAATTAATGTCATTGCATGCGGCGATAGCGCCGAAGCCACGAGCCAAGGCTGTGAGGAAATTTGACAATCTTAATTCCTGTCAAAGACTTACAAGATTTATCACTTGGATCGAAATGATTGAGGGAGAATATCTTAAAAGCCCCAGCTTGCGCTCCGAATGTGTAGCGAAAAAACCACACCCAAACTGGGTAGCGGGCTTTTTTACAACAGGGCTTGATGATCTTTTACCATGTCTATGTCCATCTTGATGTTGCGCCCCTGCGTTGTCAGATAGTTTCCGATCATCAAACCATTTGCACCGGCAAGCATGGCCCACGATTGATAATCTCTGAGAGTCACTTCTCTCCCCCCGCAGATAAGGATATTCTTGCCGGGATTGACAAATCTGAAAATGGCGATACACTTCAATGCCTGAAGGGTCGTAAGCAGAGGCCGATTTTCCATCCTGGTGCCGGGAATGGGATTGAGAAAATTTATCGGTATCCCGTCAACGTCGAGTTCCCTCAGAGTAAAGGCCAGCTCCACGCGCTGCTCCCAGGTTTCACCAAGTCCTAAGATGCCTCCTGAACAAACCTTCATCCCTGCCGCTTTGGCAATCTTAACAGTTATAACATCCTCTTCGTAATTATGGGTTGTGCACACGTTATCAAAAAAGCTCCGGGCCGTTTCAAGATTATGATGGTAAACGGCAATCCCTCCTTTTTTCAACCTACGCGCCATGGCCTCGGTGAGAATCCCGAGAGAGGCGCAGACCGTAAGGTCCGTTTCTCTGGCGATGGCAGCCGCGCTACGGCAGATTACATCAAGTTCTTTGTCTGTTAGCATATATCCGCTTGTGACCATGGAATACCTTGTGGCCCCTCCTCTTTCTAACTCAATCGCGCTTTTCACAATCTCTTCTTCATCCAATAAAGAATAGGTCTTGATCTCTGTTCTATGATGTGCAGATTGAGCGCAGAAGGCGCAGTCTTCGGAGCAAAAACCCGATTTGGCATTGATTATGGAACACAGAATGGTTTCTTTTTCCTCTCGCATTTTTTTGATCTTGTGGGCGCAGAATAGTAGGTCCATGGTATCCTTTTCCGGAAAGTGTGCGAGTTCACAGGCTTCTTCGTAGGAAACGGAATTCCCGCCATCGTTTATAATCCTCCCAGCCAGATCGATGATTCTCTTGTTGAACATATTCTTCTCCTTTTTTGCAGGAATGTCCGTTTATCAGGAAATAATCCGCCACTTGGCGGTAAGAAAGATTATTTGCCCTTACCAGAGAGCAGAATATAAGTCAACCTTATTTATATTTTGGGTTGACATTTGGATAAGGGGATGTTATGAGCCGCGCATGTCTACAAGACAGCAATTACTCATCTATTTAAAAGAGGGTAAGGGGACCTGGATCTCCGGCGAATTCCTCGCGCATAAAATGGCGGTTTCCCGGTCGGCTGTGTGGAAACATATCTGCAATTTGAAGGAAGATGGCTATATCATTGAATCGTCACCAAAAAAAGGGTACCTCCTTCGCCAGACATCCGATTTACTTCTTGCAAATGAGATCCGGGAAGGGCTGAACACAAATGTTTTCGGTAAGAGAGAAATCATTTATTTCAGGGAAACGGACTCAACTAATGCAAGGGCTAAGTATCTGGCAGGCGACGGCGCTGCTGAGGGAACGATGGTTGTCGCGGAGAAGCAGACGCAGGGAAGAGGGAGAAGGGGAAGAAGCTGGTTTTCACCCCCTGGTGAAGGCATCTACACCTCTATCGTCCTAAGGCCGCCAATTCCTCCAAATGAGGCGCCCAAACTGACTTTACTGGCGTCGGTGGCGGTCGCCGAAGCGTTGCTTTCTCTTACTGCATTAAAGGTCAATATCAAATGGCCGAACGATATACTGATCAAAGGTAGGAAGGTTGCAGGCATTCTCACGGAAATCAGCACCGAAATGGACAGAATCGATTATGTGGTCATTGGCGTTGGGGTAAATGTGAATATGCCGCGCAAAGGCCTTCCTCCTGATATCGCACACACGGCCACATCTGTTCTTATGGAAACAAGCAAGATGTTCCCTAGGATTGCCCTCCTTCGCGCTTACTTGGAGTGGTTCGAAATATATTACGAGACATTCAAGAGGAAGGGGTTTGATCCCATATTGAATCGATGGAAGCATCTTGCTGACATAATCGGGCGGCGGATCAGTGTTGACCTCATGGGCAGCATGCGCGTAGGGAAGGTTCTGGATGTAGACAAAGACGGTTTTCTGATCCTCCAGGATCGCAAGGGGACGATTGAGAGAATAATTTCCGGCGATGTAACTTTCTTAAGTCAGGATTACGGGGTTGTCTAGATTTCACGTCCTTATGAGACCAAATCGCCTTTCGACCCCCGCTGTCATTTCGACCGGAGTGACTGTGAAACGATTGGCGTGATGCGATAGAATTGAACGAGCGAGGTTTGGATATGATAGCCAGCAAAGATAGGAAAGAACTGGAGATCGATGATAAAAAGTACGTTTGGCATCCCTTTACCCAGATGCGGGGTTATGAAAAGGAGACGGCACTCATCATTGAGGAAGGGGAAGGATGCCTGTTAAAAGATATGGAGGGCAACAGCTATATTGATGGTGTTTCTTCACTCTGGACGAATGTTCATGGCCATAGGAAGAAGAAACTTGACGACGCCCTGAAAGAGCAGCTTGGCAAGATTGCTCACTCGACCCTGCTGGGACTTTCCAATATACCGGCAATCAGATTGGCACAGAAATTGATCGCAATTGCCCCGGCGGGATTGACGAAGGTATTTTATTCCGATAATGGTTCCACAGCCAATGAAATAGCGCTTAAGATGGCCTTCCAGTACCATCAGCAAAGGCCTTCGGGCAAGCGCAGCAAGAAGAAGTTCATTCGCCTGTCCAACGCCTATCACGGGGACACCATAGGCTCTGTGAGTGTGGGAGGGATTGATCTGTTCCATTCCATGTACAGGGACCTGCTCTTCCCGTCTTTCAAGGCGGAAGCACCGTACTGCTATCGCTGCACATTCGGAAAGATCCATCCCGCCTGCGGGCTCGCATGCCTGGCGCACGTGGAGGACATCATGAGGGCTCACAACCATGAGATTGCCGCTCTCATGATAGAGCCCTTGGTCCAGGGAGCCGGCGGAATATTGGTACAGCCACCGGGATACTTGAAAAAAGTAAGAGAGTTGTGCACCCGCTACAATATCTTCATGATTGCCGACGAAGTGGCGGTCGGCTTCGGCAAGACGGGAAAGATGTTTGCCTGTGAACACGAAGAGGTGATACCGGACATCATGGCCCTGGCAAAGGGAATAACGGGAGGGTATCTGCCGCTTGCGGCAACCCTCGTGACGGAGGAAATCTATGAAGGATTCCTCGGGGAGTTCGAGGAGTTTAAGACATTCTTTCATGGACATACCTTTACGGGAAACCCCTTGGCATGCGCAGTTGCCATTGCCAGCCTTGAGATTTTCGAAGAGGAGCGTACCCTTGATCATCTCCAGAAAAAAATTGCGCACCTTGCAGAACGGCTAAGACCATTTGCCTCCCTCAATCACGTTGGTGATGTGCGCCAGTGCGGTATCATGGTGGGCATAGAACTCGTTTGCAAGCGGGAGACAAAGCAGCCTTTTCCCCCGGAGAAGAGAATAGGCCATAGGGTCATTATGGAGGCTAGAAAGAGAGGCGTGATTATCCGCCCTTTAGGGGACGTAATTGTCCTGATGCCGCCCTTGGGCATTTCTAAAAAAGAAATAGATCTGCTCTGTCAGGCTGCATACGATTCGATTCGGATTGTGACAGAAAAAAAGTGAGGCCTCTATATGGACGATGATAGAAAGGCATCAGAGAGAAGCCCCGGGAATTGCTGCTGGGAGGGCGTCTTCTATTTTCATCCCGGTGACGGTATTTACGGCGATCATTTCCCCGGTTACCCCGTTGTCCCCGGAAGCCTGATAGTGCATGCATTTTTGGAAACAGCAGCAGACGCAGGCTTCTTGCCGTATTATCTTACAATAGAAGACTTCAGGTTCAGAGAATTTCTTTCACCCGGCCAATACGCATTTCGTATCGAACTGGAGGAGGACCGGTTGAAATGCCTGATTTATCGGGGAGAGAAGAAACTCGTTTCAGGAGTCTTGAAAATATGAGTCTCACTTTTTCGGGAAATCGTGCCCTCGTTCTAGGAGGCACCTGCGAGATTGCCCTTGCTCTGGCTTACGCCATGATAGAGTCTGATCTTTTTCCGCTTCTTACTTACAGAGACGATAAGGGTCTAAACGCAATCAGAGAGGCTCTGCAGCCCTTTGACGGTAGATATGATACTTGCTATCTGAATTTCGGTGATCGTGATTCGCTGGAATCAATTTTTTCCCAAATCGGTGACGATCTTAATTTCCTGGTGGATTTTGCCCAGGGAAATTACGAGAGTTTTATCGCCGGAGCGGACGAGGACAGCGTTTACAGTTATTTCACGGAAAATATCTCTTTTCGCGCAGAGATTTTGAAAAGGGCTGGAAGGATTATGCTGAAGAAGAGAAAAGGACGGCTCATTTTCATTTCTTCTGCAGCCGCGGCAAAACCCAATCCCGGGCAGGGATTTTATGCAGCTGCCAAACTGGCTTCGGAGGCCCTCTATCGGAATATGGGATTGGAGTTGGGGGGACGCGGTGTCACCGCGGTAATTCTGCGCCCCGGTTATATCGATGCCGGTCGGGGCAGAATTTATCTGCAAAAGCAGGATCAGAAATTTCTTGAGATGGTGCCGATTAAGAGGGCTATAACAGGCGGAGAAATTGCCCAAACTATTCTCTTCCTTCTTTCCGACAGTGCCGCCGGCATTAACGCAACGGAGATTTCCATGGACGGAGGTCTCACATCCGGAAAATGAAATACCACCGAAACTCTCCAACGAAATAGGAGAAAGGTCTCGAGTCGCACATCCGAAAGTGGGGGCACATGAACATTTTTGCTGAATTAAAAAGAATAATAGAGGAGCTTCTCGACCTTGAAGACAGGGAGATTACGCCGGAGACTCTTCTCGTCCAGGATTTGGGCGCTGAGTCAATTGACCTTCTGGAGCTTGCCGTAACTATAAACAGCCGGTTTAAGATTGCCGTGAAGGATGATGAGATATTCCTGACACGGTTCAGACTTTATTCTACGGAAGCGAAGCAGCAGGGAAAGGACACCGTCCACTATATTGCCGTAAGATATCCCTTTCTTGATGAAAAGAGGATAGCGGAAATAATGGCGCATATCAAAGAGGGTCCTCAATTGAAAATCAGAGACCTTATCAGTTATGTAACTTACCGGTTACAGGGGGTCTAACACTTTGAACATAACGCCTCTGGATAAACTGATCAATAGGAGGAGGAGCATCAGGAAGTACAAACCCCAATGCCCTCCCGAAGAAGGGATAAGACAGATGATCCTGGCAGCCATGAGAGCGCCTTCTCCCTCAAACAGCCAGCCCGTGCGGTTTATCCGCGTTCTCTCCCCTGAGTTGAAGGACCGCCTGCTTCAGGCCATGCGCGAAGGTGAAGAGCGATTGTTGGAGGCTGTTAAGAATGCGAATAGTTCAAAGAGATTGAGAAACTGGGTCAATGCCTACCGCCGGTTCTCGGAGTTCATGTTCGATGCCCCGGCACTTTTCGCTGTCGGGACAACCATGACATTTCTCAATCTCGCGGAAAGACTGTTCCGCGCCGGCGCGATTGAGCAAGGACATAAGAAACACAGGGACATTGATATTGCCGTGGGTCTCGCTCTTAAGGGATATCTCCTGAAGGGAGAGGAGCTTGGCCTCGGTTCTTGTATTCTCACAGCGCCCCTGATCTTTATCCAGGAACCCGAGGGAATTCTCGGCTTGAAGGGGATGGAGATCAAGTGCTTTGTTACAACGGGATATCCCGATGAAGAACCGGCTTATATCAAGAGAAAGGATATTACAGAAATATACAGGACAATCTAAATGAAGCGAAGGGTCGTTATTACCTCTATGGGGATTCTCTCGTCGGTGGGCCGTGACCACGGGGAGATTATAAAGAGTTTCAAGGAAAGAAAAGTAAATTTCGAAAGGCCCGCCTTTGACGACGAAGTTGTTACCTCCCCCATCAGGAACTTCAATGTCCGGGACTATACAGGCCCTTTTAAGGACAGTCGTTATCTAAACCGTGGCTCACAGCTTGCTGTTGCTTCCGCCATCGCAGCAATAAAGAATTCAGTGTGCAAGAAAGACGATCTGGAAGGGGCAGGACTGTTTGTCGGCGCCGGTCCGAACCTCAATATCGGCGGCGAGTTCCCGGAGATCAGGAGAGGAGAAATTGACCGGGAAGACCTTCAGGCATTGTGGATCCTGAGATTTCTGCCCAATACCACCGCATCCGTTATCGCAAAGCTTTCAGGCATCCACGGCGAGAACCTCACTGTATGCACTGCCTGTTCGGCTTCCTTGCAGGCAATCGGAGAGGCGTTTCGCAAAATAAAAAACGGCTATCTTGATCGCGCCCTTGCAGGAGGCGGTGATTCTCGCCTAAGTCCGGGAGGGATTCTAGCCTACAAGAAGGCAAGCGCCCTCTATAACGGTAGTGGCGAACCCGATAAGGCAAGCAGGCCCTTTGACTGCAGCCGGAACGGCTTTGTCCCTGGCGAAGGGGGGGCGTTTTTTCTACTAGAGGAATTTGAAAAGGCAAAAGAACATGGGGCGCAGATATATGGCGAGATCTGTGGTTACGGAAGTTCCATGGACGCTTCCAACATGACGGCCCCGGAAGGTACCGGGAAATGGGGCATGCTGGCCGTGCTTTCCGCTTTGCAGGAGGCAGAGATGTCTCCTTCTCAGATAGAAGTAATTTCCGCACATGGAACAGGAACCCTCCTTAACGATGAAGGAGAAGCCAACCTCATAGACAAAATCTACAGTGGCTGCAATCCCCTGGTGATTGCGCTGAAGTCCTGGATAGGCCACGCGGCTTCCGCATGCGGAGCTATGGAGCTTGCCCTCTACCTAATATGCATGCGGGAGAATTATATCCCGGAGATCAGAAACCTGAAGGATCCGTGCCGTGGGAAAATCAATTTTGTTCGGGATGGAGGGACTTTTTCATTTGGCACGTGCGTCATTGAGAATTTCGGGTTCGGAGGACAGAACAGCGCCTTAATCGTGAGACGCGCTGAAGACGTGTAAGAGCCTTGTTCTTCCTGTGGCGTCGCAGAAGGTTATTATATGGAAGCACATAAGATGGACGCGAAGATTGTCATCAACACGGGACTAGCGGGTTTCATAATGCTTGATCGGGTTCTGGAAGTGACCTCTTCCCGCATCATTGGTGCAAAATCCTTTACCGGCGTGCCGGCGTATTTGCGCCTGGAATCGCTTGCCCAGCTCGGTGCGTTTCATATCCGCTACGTAACCGGATTCTGCAGGCATGTATTTCTTATAAAAATCGTGAGCTGCTCTATCCCTCTAAGGACAGCGATGGAGGGAGAATATGTACTGTCCGGAAACCTAGTCGGCCGGAGCGACTCATCCTTTCGCTGTTTCCTGAAGGCGGAAAAGGACAAAGAAACGGCAGCGGAAGCGGAGCTTCTATACGCCGCAGTTGATTACGATCATAATTTCAAAAAGGGAATCTTACATGACCATTACACAAAGGTATTTTCATGTTTGCAGAGAGATTTAAAAACCGTCTAATGCTTCAGCAGCAGACGGGCCTACACCGCGAACCACCGGAAGTGAAAATCAGAGATGGGAAATACCTCAACATAGAAGGAAGGAAGGTTCTGAATTTTGCGTCTAATGACTACCTGGGACTTGGGGTTTCCGAGGAACTGCGACAGAGGGCAGCCCGAAATTTTAGGAAATATGGAACATCGTCTTCGTCGTCACGGCTGGTATCGGGAAATTACTCTATAATAAATGAGGCGGAGAAAGAATACGCATCATATTTCGGTTATGGCGATGCCATATTTTTCCCCAGTGGTTACCAGGCTAATTTGGGAATCCTTTCCACGCTGCTGGAACGGGGAGATGCTATCATTTTTGACAAGCACATCCATGCAAGCTCTGTAAAGGGAATGACAATGAGCGGGGCAAATTTCCTGGGGTACAACCATAATTCCATGCCCCACCTTGAAAAGAGACTGGAAATGTGTGAGTGTGAACAGGTTGCCGTCCTGACGGAGTCTCTCTTCAGTATGGATGGGGATCTTCTGGATGTAACTGGCCTGGGCAAATTAAAGGAGCGTTGCCGTTTCTTGACAATTGTCGACGAAGCCCACGCCTTTGGCGCCATAGGCTCCGGAGGGCGCGGCATCGCGGGTCCTGTAGCAGATGTTGCTGTCGGAACCTTTGGAAAGGCTTTCGGCTTTTTTGGCGCCTTTGTCCTTCTTCCTACGGGATTCAAGGAATACCTCTTTAACTTTTCCTCTCCTCTCATTTATACCACAACCCTTCCCGAAGCCCATGCCGCCACGTCAATAGACATTCTGGAAATTATAGAGAGAAGTGAAGCTAAGAGGAGACGACTGAGAGATATCAGCCAATTTCTGAAGAAAAGCTTGCGTCTTGGGGCATTTCGGGTGACCGGTGATGCCCACATTCTGGCGCTGGAGATCGGTGATGAGGCTAAGGCCGTGAATATGGCCCGGAAGCTTCTCCAAAGAAATATATTTGTCCTCCCAGCCCGCTATCCTACAGTGCCTCTGCACCGCGCGATACTGAGAATAGGTGTCACGGCGCTTCACGAAGAAGAAGATATTATATCATTCGTTGACCATGTAAAGGAAGCAAGTGAAGAATTCGATTAAAAAAATTAAAAATCTATTTGTTGTGGGAACGGATACAGGGGTGGGTAAGACTGTACTTGCCCTCCTCCTGATGCAATTCTTTTTTGCTAAGGGATACAGCCCTTTTTATCTCAAGCCTGTGCAGACAGGATGTGAGGACGCAAACGACGCTGACAGTGACGCAAAATTCATTTACAGGCATGTCGAACCTTTGAAGGGTAAAAAACCGGATGAATCCGTGATCTACTGCTTTAAGAATGCGAAGGCTCCTCTGTATGCCGCGAACGATGAGGGAAAGGCAATAGACCTATCGAAGATAGAGAGAGTCGTATCTCAGAAGGCAGACGCTTACTCCCCCGTAATTCTCGAAGGTGCAGGCGGTGTTCTTGTCCCCGTAATGGGGAGGAAACTAATGGTTGATATTATAAGCTTAGTAAATGGAACTCCCATCATAGCCGCAAGGGCAGGATTAGGGACAATCAACCACACCCTCCTTACCATCGAGGCCATAGAAAAGAGAGGTCTTAAGCCTCTGGGAATTGTCTTTATTGATGCTGGACAAGAGGAGACGCCAGCCGAGATGATTAGGGAAAACAGCTCCGCTATTGAAGTCATTTCCGGCATAAGAGTGGCTGGGGTTATCGGCAGAATTCATGATTTTTCGCGACCACCGCATGATAGCTACAAACCATTAGCAAAGATGTTTGGTTGATTACGATTATTCGCGGATATCTGTTGCACATTTTTCATTTATAAAAATATTTCTTGACATCAATCAACTAATAATGTAGCCGACGTGTCGCAGGTGTGACTAATAGTCATATAGTGACTGCTGTTCAACCTTTGATTTGGTTCCCTGTCATCTCCTAATCATTGTTCTTCAAGTGCGGAAACATTTCTTGTCTGAGCACTTATTTCGTGGTAGGAATAAAGGCAATTTTCGCATGCCGGAAATATTTAAATAATCTTAATATTACTTATTAATCTTTTAATATTGATATTTACCAGTTATATAGTGTAAGGTTCGAAACTCAGGTTAAAGACTGACCACCATCATTTCCGCCTTGGGCGAGGTTCAAAACCGCAAAGAAAAAGGCGGATTCCAGTTTACACAAGAGTTGCCATATAGCCACATTTGATTTGATGCCAACATGAAAGATTAGAAAAGGGAGGTTATTCAAAGACATGGGAGATACAGAAAAGCTTGAATTGAAGGAAGTTTATCCTGTTCCTGATTGGGCGCGCAAGCAGGCGTACATTAAGAGCAGGGCCGATTACCAGAAACTGTGGAAGCGTTCCGTGGAAGCCCCTGACGCTTTCTGGGCGGAGATCGCAACCGAGTATGTGGACTGGTTCAAGAAATGGGACAAGGTAGAAGACTATAATTTTGATGTGCAGAAGGGCCCCATTTACGTGAAGTACTTTGAGGGCGGTAAGCTCAATGTCTCATACAACTGCTTAGACAGGCATCTTAAAACTCGGGGGAACAAGATCGCCATCCAGTGGGAAGGCAACGAACCTACTGAGGACAAGTCCTACACCTACAAGCAGCTGTATACGGAAGTCTGCAAGTTTGCCAATGTCCTGAAGTCCTTGGGCGTGAAGAAAGGTGACCGGGTCTGCTTCTTCCTTCCCATGATCCCCGAACTTGCCATCGGTATGCTGGCCTGTTCCAGGATTGGCGCTATCCATGGCATAGTTTTCGGCGGATTCAGCGCCGATTCCTTACGTGACAGAATTCAGGATAGTGAAGCCAAGATACTGGTGACCTGTGACGGGACATTCCGGGGTGCCAAGGCAGTTCCCCAGAAGAGCGGTGCGGACGAGGCATTGAAGACCTGTCCTTCCGTCGAGAAGTCTATCGTTGTTAAGAGGGTGGGCGACAAGATCGCGTGTGAAATGAAAGCCGGCAGAGATCTCTGGTGGCACGAAGCGATGGCAAAGGCAAGTGATAAGTGCGAACCGGAATGGATGGATGCGGAAGACCCCCTCTTTATCCTGTATACGTCTGGCTCCACGGGAAAGCCCAAGGGCACCGTGCATACGACAGGCGGGTATCTGGTGTATGTGGCATATACGCACAAGATGATCTTCGACTACCATGAAAATGACATTTTCTGGTGTACTGCCGACATCGGCTGGGTAACCGGACATAGTTACATTGTGTACGGTCCTCTCTGCAACGGCGCTACGTCAGTGATGTTTGAGGGTGTACCGAATTATCCTGATATGAGCCGTTTCTGGAAGGTCTGCGAAAAGTATAAGGTGACGATTTTTTACACTGCGCCAACGGCCATCCGTGCCATTGCGAAGGAAGGGACCGATTGGGTTAAGAAGGCGAATATATCATCGCTAAGGATCTTAGGCACGGTGGGCGAGCCGATTAACCCCGAGGCGTGGCACTGGTATCATCACAATATCGGACGTGACGAGCTTCCTATTGTGGATACATGGTGGCAGACTGAGACCGGAGGCATTCTCATCACGCCTCTACCCGGTGCTATTGATCTCAAACCAGGCAAGGCCACAGTACCTTTTATGGGAGTATATCCGGCCATTATTGATGAGAGCGGTGCGGAAATCACGGCAACTGTTGCAAGCGGGCCCCTGTGTATCAAGAAGCCCTGGCCGGGGATCATGAGGAAGGTATACGGGGATCCCATGAGGTTCCAGGAGACCTACTTCATACAGCGCCCCGGATTTTATTACACCGGTGATGGAGCTACCAGGGATGAAGACGGCTACTATCAGCTTATGGGCCGGATCGATGACGTTATTAATGTTTCCGGGCACAGACTGGGAACGGCAGAAATCGAAAGCGCCCTCGTTGCCCATGAGAAGGTAGCCGAGGCCGCCGTTGTAGGCTATCCCCATGATATCAAGGGTCAGTCCATTTACGCATATGTCACTCTCAAGACGGGTGTGCAGAAATCTGACGACTTGAGAAAAGAACTCGTTGCGCACGTCAGGAAGCTGATTGGACCAACTGCTACACCGGAAAAAATCCAATGGGCCGATGGTTTGCCGAAGACGAGAAGTGGCAAGATCATGAGGAGGATACTGAGGAAGGTGGCTGCGAATGAGATCAGTGAGCTGGGAGATACCACTACCCTGGCAGACCCTTCTGTTGTTGACGATATCGTGAAAAACAGGGTGCTATAGAAGAAAGGAGGCAAATGTGAATATCGTAACATGTGTAAAGCAGGTTCCGGACACAGAAACTCTTATCAAGGTGAAGCCTGATGGGTCAGGGATTGACGAAGCTGGTATTAAATGGGTTATGAATCCCTATGACGAGTTCGGCGTTGAAGAAGCCCTGAAACTGAAGGAAAAGTTCGGTGGAGATGTTACCATCGTTTCCGTCGGTCCAGCGAGGGCATTGGAGACCATCAGAACAGCCCTAGCCATGGGAGCTGATAAGGGAATACATATAAACGATCCGGCCCTTGAAGGTGCTGATGCCTATAACATAGCCGCTGCTCTGGCCGCGGCAATCAAAGGTATTCCATATGACATCATCTTTTGCGGACAGCGCGCCATTGATGATGACTCCGGTCAGATAGGTTCCGTCCTTGCAGAATTCCTGGGTATCCCTCAAGTAACCTTTGTTACGAAGCTCGATGTCGAAGGTGCGTCCATAAAGGTTGTGAGACCGATTGAAGGGGCTCAGCTTCTGATTGAAAGTTCACTGCCATGTGTCGTCACCGCGCAGAAAGGGCTGAACGAGCCGCGCTATGCATCGCTTCCGGGAATAATGAAGGCAAAGAAGAAACCTGTCGATGTCAAGGATGCTGCAGGGCTGGGAATAACTGTCACCCCGAAAGCAAAGATCGCCAAGACCTTACCGCCTCCTGCCAGACCTCCTGGAAAGATTATCTGCGGTGAGGAACCGGCGGAGAAGGCCAGAGAACTGGCGAAACTGCTCAGGGAAGAGGCGAAGGTTATTTAAGAGCTTGCTGCTGAGCTTTCTTAATGATCTCTATATATGGAGGAAAGTAAAATGGCAAAAGGTGTATGGATCGTTGCGGAGCAGAGATATGGAGCTTACCGCAAGATAAGTTTTGAACTTGTCAGTGCAGCCAGAAAACTTGCCGACCAGCTCGGGGAAGAGGTGGGTGCCATCCTGCTTGGTTCCGGAATTGAAGGGATTGCAGGTGAGTTAGGAAAATATGGCGCAGATAAAGTCTATGTAGCGGATAACGCCCTTTTTGAACCCTATACAACAGACGCACATGCTGCGGCAATTGCAAAGCTGGTTAAGGAACAGAATCCTTCTATTCTGCTTCTTGGCGCTTCCGCTCAGGGCAAGGATCTATCTTCCCGCCTCGTGGGCAAGCTGGCAACTGGAATGGCAACGGACTGCGTTGACTTAAAGATAGCCGATGGTAAATTGCTTTCTGTAAGACCCATGTACGCTGGCAAATGCAATGGGGAAGTCGTTGTATCCTCATTTCCCCAGATGGCGTCGCTCCGGCCGAACGTATTTCCCGCCGTTGAAAATCCTAAGACGGCGGAAGTTGTCAAATTCGACCCCGGTCTTGATGCAAGTCAACTGAAGACGAAGGTGCTTGAGGTGCAGAAGGATACATCCGGAAAGGTTGACCTCACGGAGGCCAACATAATCGTATCCGGTGGACGCGGGATGAAAGGTCCGGAAAATTACGTGATCATCGAGGAACTGGCGGACGTTTTGGGAGCCACAGTAGGAGCATCGAGGGCAGCAGTGGATGCCGGGTGGAGGCCGCAGAAAGACCAAGTTGGGCAGACCGGAAAGGTCGTCTCCCCTAATCTTTACATTGCCTGCGGCATATCCGGGGCGATTCAGCATCTTGCCGGCATGGGTTCTTCCAAATACATTGTGGCAATCAATAAAGACCCGGATGCTCCCATTTTCGCAAGAGCTGATTATGGAATTGTGGACGACCTCTTCAAGATTGTCCCGGAACTGACAAAGGAAGTTAAGAAACTTCTGGCATAATGAAATAAACCTGGGGGTGCTACATCCACCCCCATTTTTTTGTAGCGAGGAGATTTATGGAACTGTCAAAGTTTTCAGTCGGCAACGAAGGGAGAGAAGTTTTCTGGAATGCTGAGAATTTTGAGGGACTTCTTTTTGCCTTTACTGCTATCGCCCTGGCCATTTTTGTTTACGGTTTTTACAGAAGATGGCAGATGTGGACCGCTCTGGGCAAACTGGAAGTCAGGAATGACCAGATCAAGGAACGAATAAAGTTGCTTCTTGCGAACGGCCTCTTTCAGATTAAGACCTTCAAAGACACCTATCCAGGCATTATGCACGGATTGATTTTTTTCGGATTCATCGGCCTGATGTTCGGTGCTGCGTTTGATGCAACGGAATTCCATGTCGGCGAACCGTTTGGAGCTCCCTTCCTAACGGGAAAATTCTATATTATTTTCTCCTTCCTGATGGAAGTGTTCGGTTTATTCGTTCTCGCCGGGGTATTTATGGCTCTGGATAGGAGATACATTACCAAGCCCGATCGTCTCGGTTATAAAGGTGAACCAGATAATACGCCTGATGATGCAATCGTACTTCTTCTTCTGGGGGGCATCATCATTACGGGGTTTGTAATCGAGGCATTGAGAATCCACGTCACCAATCCGTCATGGGAAGTCTGGTCGTTCGTCGGCTATACCTTGGCAAAGGCATTCGCCGGCGTTGACAACAATACCGCGAGAATCCTTCATAAGGTAATGTGGTGGACTCATACCTTTATGGCCTTAGGCTTCATCGCCTACATCCCCTACTCACGGCTGGTGCATATGATAACCACCCCTGCCAATCACTTCATGGCGTCTTTGAAACCAGTAGGCAACATTGAACCGATCCGCGATTTTGAAACGGCAGAATCTTTCGGCGCGGGGCAACTCGAGGATTTCACCTGGAAGCAGATATTCGATTCCGACGCCTGCACCCGCTGCGGACGATGCCAAGACGGTTGCCCGGCTTATCTGTCGGGGAAAACCCTTTCTCCAAAGAAGGTCGTGCAGGATTTGAAAACCTACTGGCTTGAGAGGGCTCCACTGGTAGCAGCGGCGAAGAAGGCCGCCTGCAAAGCTGGGGAAGGCGCAGTGCCGGAAATACCGTTGCCAACAAAGGCAATGGTAGGTGAGGTTATCGATCTTCATGAATTGTGGGCCTGCACAAACTGCATGTACTGTATGGAGCACTGCTCATCGTCCATTGAACATGTTCCCAAAATCATCAACATGAGGCAGTACAAGGTTTTAACGGAAGCAGATTTTGCCCCCGAACTACAGTTGACATTCAGAAACATGGAGAACAACTCCAACCCCTGGGGCGTCGGTTCCCATCTCAGGGCAGACTGGGCAAAGGATTTGGGTATCAAGACCTTGGCTGAAGATCCAAATGTAGAGTATCTGTTCTATGTCGGATGCTCCGGATCCTTCGATGACAGGGGCAAGAAGGTATCTATGGCCTTTGCGAAGATCCTCCAGACAGCCGGCGTCAGTTTCGGCATTCTCGGCACTGAAGAGGGATGCTGCGGTGATTCAGCCATGAGAGGAGGAAATGAATATCTCTCTCAGACTCTGATGCAAACGAATATTGAGATCATAAACGGCTATGGCGTCAAAAAGATAATCTGCACGTGTCCTCACGGGTATAATACCCTGAAGAAGGATTACCCCCACTTCGGCGGCAACTATGAGGTATATCATCACACTGAGATCATCGCTAATCTCATTGCTGCAGGAAAGATAACCCTGAAAAAACCCATAGACGGTATGTTCACTTATCATGACTCATGCTTCCTCGGCAGATACAACAATATCTATGATCAGCCGAGAAAGATTCTCACCGCCATTCCCGGCATTAAGTTTACAGAAATGGATCGCAAACTTGACAAGAGCTTCTGTTGTGGGGCCGGCGGGGCGAGAATGTGGATGGAGGAACATGACGGTGAAAGAATCAATAATATGAGAACCGACCAAGCTATTGAAATAAATGCAACCAACATTGCCGTCGCTTGCCCATTCTGCCTGACCATGTTGACTGACGGTATCAAGACAAGAGAAAAGGAAGAGAAAATGACTTCCGTTGACATTGCCGAAGTTGTCTGGCGAGCAATGGGATTCGAAGAGGAAAAACCGCCGGTAGATGTGTGTGCGCCGACTGAATAATTCATCCGAAAAGAGATTATCGCTCTTTTGGAAAGCCCCATTGCTAAGGCATGGGGCTTTTTTTATTACCATATCATTGGAGTTGTATTCGAATAGCATTTGATGTAAAATCTGTGCCACTCGCAATGCAATATTTAAAATCTTCGAAGTAAACGTCGGAGGATGCTCGATCCTTAAGGAATAGTACCGTTGAGCATTCGCTCGCTTCCGTATTCAAAACATGACCTAATATAAATACTTAACACAAAAAGGGAGGGCATGCATATGGCTGAAAAGATCAGGTACCAGGACAAAGCATGGCTGAAGTTCTATGAGAAGGGAGTACCGGAAACAATCAGTTACCAAGAGATATGTATGCCGGACATACTGGACAGGACGGCGAAGGAGTTCGCCGTCAAGACAGCCATCGTCTTTCAGGGATACAAACTCACATACGGTCAGCTTAAAGAAATGGTGGACAGATTTGCAACATGCCTCACCGATTTCGGTATAAAACAGGGCGATGCGGTAGCGATTCTTCTGCCGAATCTAATACCCTGTGTCGCAGCATATTTTTCCATACTGAAGATCGGTGCTGTTGTGGTGATGAATAATCCGCTTTACACGGACCGCGAGCTCGAGCATCAGTTTAATGACTCCGGCGCTAAAGCCCTGATCACCCTTGACCTGCTGGCGAACCGGATGATCGACCTCAGGCCCAAGACAAAGGTCAAGCAGATCGTATACACCTCAATAGGTGATTATCTGCCATTCCCAAAAAGCCTTCTTTTCCCGCTCGTCGCGAAAAAGAAAAAGCTTGCCGCAGATGTCAAACAGGCGCCGGATGTGTTTAGATGGAAGGAATGCATTGCCAAGTATCGCCAAAACCCGCCAGCCGTCAAGCTGGTTTTTGAAGACGTGGCCATGTACCAGTACACGGGCGGAACGACAGGGGTATCCAAGGGTGTAATGCTCACCCATGCCAACCTAAGCAAACAGGTTCAGCAGTTGGAGGCCTGGTTTCCTCAATTTGAGAAGGGAACCCAGACTATGCTGGGGGCGCTCCCTTACTTCCATGTCTTCGGGTTGTCCGCGGCCATGAATTTTGCTGTCCGTGTCGGTTGGGCTCAGGTATTGGTCCCCCGACCCCAGCCTCAACAGCTGCTCGAAGCTATCAGAAAATTCAGGCCCACGTTTGCGGCACTCGTACCTACCATGTATATCGGAATGCTCAATCATCCTGACCTGAAAAAAACAGACATGAGCTGCATTAAGGGGGCCTTCTCTGGAAGCGCTCCCCTGCCCGTGGAAGTAATCCATGATTTCGAGAAAATGACGGGGGCTGTAATTGTTGAGGGTTTTGGCTTGACAGAAACTACGCCGGTGACCCATATCAACCCCTTCGGTGGTGTCCGCAAGGTCGGCAGCATCGGAGTACCCATCTCAGATACTGAATGCCGCATTGTCAGCCTCGATGATGGTGTGACTGACGTATCGGTGGGAGAGCCGGGAGAACTGATCATAAAAGGACCGCAGGTAATGAAAGGCTACAAAGGTATGCCCGACGAGACGGCAAACACACTTCGAAATGGCTGGTGTTACACAGGAGACATTGCCACAATTGATCAAGATGGGTACTTTTACATCGTGGATCGAAAAAAGGATATGATCATATCCGGCGGATTTAATGTCTATCCACGGGACATTGATGAGGTATTCTACGAGCACCCCAAGGTACAGGAAGCTTGTTCCATCGGCGTTCCCGACCCCAAACGCGGGGAAAACGTAAAGGTGTTCGTAGTCCTCAGAGAGGGCCAGACAGCCACCCAGGAGGAATTAATAGCATACTGCAAAACGAAGCTTGCAACTTACAAACTTCCCACAGAGATTGAATTTCGCAAAGAGTTGCCGAAAACAAATGTAGGGAAAATCCTTCGCAAGCAGCTCAGAGCCGAGGAGCTGGAGAAAAGAAAAAGCAAATAGCCGCAACCCAAAAATCCCCCAAACTCCCTTTAGCGAAGGGGAGGATGGGGGGGTTGCAACTGAACTCCTTATTACAGAGCTTCTCTATGATTCTATGCCCCGAACTTCTCAAGTCTTCCCGCATGGGCCAGGGCGAGCCCCATCAGATGGACAGTCGGCATCCTCCCCAACCCACCTGAAATACAGTCCCTTTCGCCAAAACGCTTGACACGGTCCGGCCTCGCGGTTGCTGAATACAGGAGCACCGGCAACGGATGCCAGCTATGGGAGGCAAGGGCCGCTGGTGTGGAGTGGTCGCCTGTGATAACTAATACATCGGGTTTGAGATCCATAACCATGGGGACCAGGGAGTCTACCTCTTCGATTACCTTCACTTTAGCATCGAAATTGCCATCTTCACCCCGCGAATCTGTTGCCTTCACATGAACGAAGAAGAAGTCATACTTTCCATAGTTCTCCCGGAGGGCCATGATTTCCCCTCTTAGGGAATCCGGTTGAGGGCCAATAACCATGCCCAGAAGCCGCGCAATGCCGCGGTACATAGGATAGGTGGCAATGGCCAAGGCATTAAGACCGAACCGTTCGCTCAAGTACGGATACCTTCTATACGTAGAATAGCCGCGGAGGAGCAGCATATTCGCTTTCTCTTCATCGGCAAGCACTTCTCTGGCCTTATCAATAAGCTTCTGGAGAATACCGGATGTCTCTTCCGCTTCCGGGATGAGGGCTTTCGGCAGCAAAGCCTGCAGTCCCGTCTTCTGCGGGTCCGTCTCCTGAATCTCTTCCCGGAGGCGATCCCTTCTCAGGGCTAAGAGGGCACGGTGTTCTCGGACCGGTTCAAAGATGACCTCTACATCCGATATTCTCCGGATTTCGTCCTGCAATTTTCCGCAGATTCTCTTATTAGTCTCGTTGTCGATCCGGCCGGCCCGGCGATCTATGATAACACCGTTCTTGTCGATAGTGGCAAAGTTGATCCTGATGAGAAGGTCACGTTCGGTCATGGGAAAGTCGATTCCGGCTGCCTCCAGTATCCCCCGGCCGATGTTGTTTTTGATCGGATCGTAACCAAAGAGGGCAAAGTGGGCTGGTCCGCTGCCCGGTGTGACCCCATATCCAATGGGATCCAGAAGCCCGCAGACGGATTTCCCGGCGAGGGCGTCCATGTTTGGTGTCCTCGCCGCTTCCAACTCAGTTTGATCCTTCTCTCCCATGGGAAGGCCGCCGAGCCCGTCCATGATGAGAAAAACAATCTTCGTGCCATTTTTTACAACAAGGCTATCAATGAATTCTGGATCCATATGCGCCCTATGCCTTTTCGAGGACTATGGCCATGCCCTGCCCGCCACCTATACACAGCGTAGCCAAGCCGAGATTGAGGTTTCTCTTTTTCATCTGCATGGCAAGGGTGTAAGTAATCCTGGCGCCCGTACAACCAATGGGATGGCCAATGGAAATACCGCTGCCGTTGATATTACACTTGTCCAAATCAATCTTTAGCTCTCTGATACAGGCCAAGGCCTGAACCGCGAAGGCTTCATTGAGTTCAATCACATCGATATCTTTCATGGTCAAGCCGAGTTTCTTGAAAACCTTCCGTGTCGCCGGGATGGGGCCCAGTCCCATGTAAGCCGGGTCAACACCGCCTGCGGCAAATCCTTTGATTTTCGCCAGTGGTTTCAAGCCGAGCTCTTTCGCCTTATCCGCACCCATGACAACTACAGCCGCGGCACCGTCGTTAACGCCTGACGAGTTCCCGGCTGTCACGGTTCCTCCATCCCTCTTGAAAGCTGGCGCTAGCTTAGCCATTTTCTCGAGAGAGGTGTCCATGGGACGTTCATCCACTTTAAATATAATGGGATCGCCTTTTTTCTGAGGGATAACAACGGGAACAATCTCCTCGGCATATGTACCATTGGCTATGGCAGCTCTCGCCCTTTGATGGCTCATCAGGGAAATCTCATCCTGCTCCCGCCTGGTAATTCCATATTTTGCCGCAATATTTTCCGCAGTGAATCCCATGTGATAGCTGTTGAATATCTCATAGAGGCCGTCATACACCATAACATCCGTAATCTTGCCGAACGGCATACTCATGCGGTATCCCCAGCGGGCATCCGGAAGGACAAACGGCGCATTGCTCATGTTTTCCATGCCGCCCGCAACGATTGCATCCGCATCACCCGAGCTGATAATCTGTGAAGCCAAGGTTATGGCCTTCATGCCGGAAGCACATACCTTATTGATGGTAAATGCATTGGTCTCTTCCGGCAGGCCTGCATATATGCTCGCCTGTCTTGCCGGATTCTGTCCGAGGGCCGCTTGGAGAACATTTCCCATAATGCATTCATCGAAATAGACCGCTTTCAATGCACGGTCATAATCGTAGTATTTCTTGTTAATCTCCGTCATGTCAAATTCGCCGAAGACATCCGGACGGGCGGATTTAACAGAATCGCTGATGGCAGGTCGCAATCCAGCTCTCTTGACAGCCTCTTTGATAACCAATGAACCCAGGTCAACAGTCCTAACCCCATTGAGGGCGCACCCAAAACTACCAACAGCAGTTCTCGCACCACTCACTATAACAACTTCTCTCATACTTAAGAACCTCCTTATGTTAAAATATCTTGAATTTTATTTTCTGCTAAAGGTCAGATTATTTCTTGCTGATCCCTATGAAACGCTCGGCATGTCAATGGATTCAACAAACTCTATTGCCCTCGGCACCTTGTAGGACGACAGATAAGTCCTGCAATGCCGCGTAAGTTCTTTTTCATTTAGCGGTATATCCGGGTTCCTTACAACCAGGGCCTTGACAATTTCTCCTCTCATGAGATCGGGTTTTCCTACTACCATGGACGCCTGCACAGCAGGGTGAAGTTCCAGAACCATCTCCACCTCCCGGGGATAAACATTGAAGCCGCTGGTTATGATCATCCGTTTCTTTCTTCCTGTCAAAAAAATATAGCCATCCTCATCGATCCTGGCAAGATCGCTCGTGTAGAGCCAGCCGTTCCTGATGACTTGTGCAGTTGCCTCCTCATTCTTATAGTAACCTTTCATTACATTGACGCCCCTGATAACAAGTTCTCCAATTTCACCGCGAGGAACCACGTTACCTCGGTCATCAACTGCCCTGGCTTCGACACCGGGGATGACAGTTCCGATCGAACCCGGCTTGTGCGCCATATCTCGCCTGCCCACAGAACATACAGGGGATGCCTCTGTGAGACCATAACCTTCTCTCAAGATGACGTTAAATTTCTCCTCGAACATCGGAATAAATTCAGGCGGCATTGTCGAACCACCAGTGATGCAGAAGTCTATTGAACTGACATCGTATTTTTCTGCACCGTTATGCATAATCATGCCCAAAAAAAGCCGAGGCACGGCAGCAATATAGGTGACTTTTTCCTTCTCGATAGTACTGAAAATGGCATCCATGGTAATCCGATCCAAGAGAACGATGCTGGCACCAATTCTGACGGCAGCTAACATATTGGCCACGGCACCGAAAGCATGAAAAAGAGGAATAACGGCAAGCCCCCGGTCCTTTTCAGTGGCATGATATACGCTCCAGAGAAGATCAGATTGGGACAGCAGGTTGCCATTGGTAAGTAATGCGCCAAGGGGCCTGCCTGTTAGGCCGGCAGTATAGATCATCACGGCCGGATCGTCATCGGCAATATACGGCATTTCAAGAGTAAAAGGCCCTTTCTCGATTATCTCTCTGAATTGGGAAGAGGTATCAAGGCCACTGGTAGTAATGATATGATTGCAGAGCGGGATATCCTCTTTGATCTCCTCGTACCTTTTCGCCAGCGGTGTTTCGGTAATCAGGCATTTCGTGTCGCTGTTTCCGAGGAGATGACGAAGTTCATAGGACGTGGATAAAATATTTATTGTAACGGCGACAGCGCCTATTTTCTGAACAGCAAAATAAGATATCACGAATTCCGGGCAGTTGGGGAGCATGATAGCAACCTTATCCCCTTTTTGAATACCCACACTTTTCAATTCATTTCCCAGGGAGTTCACAGCACTGTGGAGGGCTTCATAGGTTAAGGATTTTCCATCGTAGATAGTAGCAGCATTATTCGCATAACGATGGGAACTTTCCTCAAGCATTCTTCCTAGACTCATAGCAATCAACACCTCGCGGCCATTTGGGCCTACTTAGCATATATCGGTACTTTTTTTCAAGCAGAACTATAGTTATCGAGACTCATTTTCCCTTGATGGGAAGATCTTTTTCACCTATAATCCGACCTGCAAATAATCAATTTTGAGAGACTGGGGGGAAGCGTGAAGAATCTTTTAATAGGTGTTCTTCTGGCACTGTTATTGAGCACATCTGCAATCGCGGCGGATTTAAGGATAGGGGATCGAGCTAATGATTTCAACTTGAAGGACTCACTCGGCAAGGAATACACTTTAAATTCGCCGGAATTAAAGGGTAGGGTTTTGTACTTCAATTACTCGGACCCCGGCTCAAAAGACATGAATAAACATGTTGATGATGCCCTCAAAAGCGATCCGGGGTTGGACCGGAAAAAGAGTTATATCGGATTGGGCATTGCCAATATGAAAGCGAGCTTACTGCCTGATTTTGCAATTGCACGGGTAATAAAAAACAAGCAGCAGGAGACAGGCGCTACTATTCTTCTCGATGACAACTACATCATATTAAACAGTTGGGGACTGAAAAATAGGGTATCCAACGTTGTCGTGCTGGATAAGGAGAGAATCTGCCGATATATTTATAAGGGGAAGCTCCCCGCTGCTGAAGTTGAAAAGCTGATTAACATAATTAAAGAGTATCAGGTAAGATAAGCACGATGCCTGCTCTCGATGCTCATTGCTGCTTAAAGGATCGTTGAACGATGGCTGTTATTATTGATGGCAAGAAGATAGCCCATAATATCCTCGATGAGGTGAGAGCGGAAGTCCTGCGCCTGAAAGAAAGAGCTGGAATAATTCCCGGACTCGCTGTCCTTCTCGTCGGTAATGATTCCGCATCCAAGATCTACATCAGACATAAAGAAAACGCCTGCAAGTCAGCAGCATTTTTCTCGCGGGAATTCAAACTATCACAAAACACAAGTGAAAAGGAAATCCTGGACATCATCCGTGGACTTAACCGTGATGAGAAAATCCATGGTATATTAGTACAGCTACCCCTTCCGAAGCACATTAACCCGATGACCATAATCGAGGCGATTGATCCCAAGAAAGACGTCGACGGATTTCATCCCTATAATTTAGGGCGGCTCTTCACCGGTAATCCGTATCACATGGCCTGCACACCCAAGGGCATACTGGAACTTATGGATCGGAACTCAATCACAATAGAAGGAAAGAGAGCCGTCGTCGTCGGTAGAAGCAATATCGTGGGAAAACCGCTTGCCCTCATGCTTCTCAACAGACATGCGACAGTCACCGTTTGCCACACGAAAACACAACAGTTGTCGCTCATCACAAGACAAGCGGAGATTCTCGTTGCCGCTGCCGGACGACCGGAAATGATCAGGGCCGATATGGTCAGCGACGGCGCTGCGATAATAGACGTGGGTATCAACAGGATGGACGACGGTCACCTGGTGGGAGATGTGGCATTTTCCGAGGTGCTTGAGAAAGCATCATACATTACGCCTGTACCCGGCGGCGTGGGACCCATGACGATTGCCATGTTGCTCGTCAATACCCTTAATGCAGCCTCCGGTCAGATTCCAAAGTAAAAATAAAACCCCCTCTCATTTTCAGGGAGGGGGTTTTGACTGTACTAGAACTCGTACTCAATCAGGCAATGCCCTTTATCGCCTTCATCTCAGCTATCGTCTTTCCCACACTGTCCGCTGACTTTTTCAGCATAGCCTTCTCTTCGTCATTGAGTTTTAATTCGATAATCTTCTCAATGCCATTGGCGCCAAGGACGGTCGGAACGCCAAAGCAGATATCTTTCAGCCCATATTCGCCATCCAGATACACGCAGCTTGGGATGATCCTCTTCTTATCTTTTAGGATGGCTTCCGCCATAAGTATAGCGCCGAGTGAGGGGGAATAGAAGGCGCTGCCAGTTTTCAGGAGCGCAACAATTTCCCCGCCGGCTTTCCGCGTTCTGTCAACGATCTTGTCGATCTTATCCTTGGAAAGGAGTTCGGTAACGGGAATTCCATTGATCGTCGAGAATCTGGGCATGGGAACCATATCATCGCCGTGACCTCCAAGCAGCATAACCTTAATATCCTCGACAGACATCTTTAATTCCATGCCTAAGAAACACTGGAAGCGTGAGGAATCGAGAGCTCCCGCCTGTCCTATAACTCTGTTCTTGGGTAATTTACTGACCTTGTATGTGAGATACGTCATAGTATCCAGCGGATTGCTCACTACGATAATGATGCACTTTGGCGAGAACTTCACTATCTGTTCGGTCACGGAACCCACGATATCGGCGTTGATTTTCAGCAGATCTTCCCTGCTCATCCCCGGCTTTCTCGCTATTCCGGAGGTGATGATGACCACGTCGGAATTTTTGGTCTCCTCATAGCCATTGGTTCCGATGACATTTGCATCAAAGCCTTCCATCGGGCCGGCTTCCATCAAGTCGAGAGCCTTTCCCTGGGGCATCCCTTCGATAATGTCCATCAATACGATGTCACCCAATTCTTTTATGGCTGCCCAGTGAGCGGCGGTTGCACCGACATTTCCCGCTCCTACGATTGTAATCTTATTACGACCCATAATATATCCTCCTAAGTTTTAAATATAAAAAACGAATTTATTGACCGTCCCTATCCGATAAGATGCCGCCTTATTTCTCTGCAGTAAAGGGAGGGGCCTCAATCCTCGGCTTGTAAGTGGCCTTATCGGGCTTCTTGTGAAGATGTGCGCATCTATGCTTGCTCATGCCGAAGTAGTTGAGAACGAGATCCTTTTTCATGAGCTGTATAGCCCTCGCAGGGTCAACACCCTTGGGACACACTTTGGAGCATTCTCCGGCGTAATGGCAATTGAAAATGCCATGGCTTGCAGCAACAACGTCACGGCGTGCATCGCCGGCATCATCCCGGGAATCGATATTGTAACGGTATGCCTGGGTGAGCGGCGCAGGTCCCAGATACTCCCTATCGGTGGCCATCGTAGGACATCCCGCCATGCAGGAGCCACACTTGATACAGTATGTAAACTGGAGGAATTCCTCCAGCTCGTGCGGACTCTGGAAATACTCCATGGTCGGATTTTCCATCTCTTCCACATCATTTCTCTGAATATAAGGTTGAAGACCCTTAATGACGCCGAACATGGGAACGAGATCAGCCACGAGATCCCTGATAATGTTGAAGTTGGGTAACGGCGCCAGAGTCAGTGCCGTTGTCGCCACATCAAGAATCTGCGTATTACAGGCCAAACCGGGCACCCCGTTAATCATCATCCCGCAGGAGCCGCAGACTCCCATGCGACAGGAAAAGCGGAAACCCAGCGTCGGGTCCTGCGTCTGTTTGAGCATATGCAACCCATCGAGGACTGTCATCCCTCTTTCCGCTTGCAGAGTGTATTGCTGCTCTCTGGGTGCTGCATCCTGTTCAGGGTCAAAGCGACGGATGTAAACGGTCATATTGATTTTCTTATCAGTTCCTTTTTCCATTTTTTCACCCTTCCCTATATAGCTGTTTCCAATGCTTTTGCCGCTATGGCTGCATACGTGCCGATACCGAAGAGAACCAGGCCGACTATCCACAACATAACAGTGAAACAATCCTGAAAGGATTTCTTGGGCCCGAGTTCAAACACAATCGTCCTTAACCCATAAAATCCATGAAATAATACTGCACCCAGCAGGATTATATAGGTAAAAGCAAGGAACTGATTCTGACTTCGGAAGGCGACGTTCCCCCAGTTCGTGACGGCACCACTTTCTGGATTAAAAACTCCAAACATGGGCAGATGCATAACCACCATATGCAATCCTGCAATGACAAGAATTACAATGCCTGCAATGATAAACCAAGTCCAGTATGCGGTTTCCTTCATGACTACCTCCCTAATGGCTTCCAAAGAAACTATTGTACCCTCCGGCAATGATGAGAATGGCCACAAGTACCATTGCTATCACCATCAAGGGTCTCTGATTGTTAAGAGACGACTTATAAGGATATATCGGCTCCTCGGCTCGCCCCACGGCCAGGCCCAGTTCAATGAAAATGAGCCGGATGCCATTCAGCGCGTGGAAAGCAAAGATCACAAAAACGCAGAATTCGCCAAGCTTAAAAACAGGATTTTTTAAAATCGCCATGGCAACGCCCCAGCTTTCCGGGCCATACATCCTGACAGAGCTCGCAAATATATGCATCAAAAAGAAGAGAAGAAGACCAAGCCCTGTGAGACGGTGTAAAATATACAGATACCGCTCTACACCCCAGCGTCCGCCGCCGAGCCATCCAACTATTCCCAAATGGTTATCGAATTGTTTGTTTGCCATCTTTCTTCCCCCTAATATTTACGCTCAACCGGTTTCCACTTGTTGCTTACAACCGGTTTATAAGAAAATTTCGGTCCCTGCTCTGTGTGAGTGACTAGCGTGTGCTTGAGCCACTTATCATCGTCGCGATTCGGGAAATCATAACGGGCGTGTCCACCACGGGACTCCTCTCGCAGTATTGCTCCAGTAACAAGGATCTCAGCGAGATCGAGAAGATTCTCCACCTCCATGGCGTTGATAAGGTTGGTATTATAAGTGATGCCCTTGTCCGCAACATAGATATCTTTGAAACGAATCTTCAGATCCTCGACCTTTTTCAAGCCTGCCTTCATTTCGTCCCCGGTGCGGTACACACCTACGTGCTGGTCCATCGCCACCCGCAGTTCCTTCTTTAAATCATACAGGTTTTCCTTGCCTTTTTTCTGAAGGAGGTCTTCATAGATACGTTTCTGGTCTTTCTTTACCTGATCTTGGGGGACGTCCAGCAAGGGTGGGCCGCCTTTCAAGAATTTGACAATCTCTTCTCCTGTGATGCCTCCCCATACGATGCACTCTATCGTAGAATTTGAGCCGAGGCGATTGGCGCCATGAAGCGAATGACATGCCGCTTCACCGGCAGCCCATACCCCTCTCATTGATGTGGCACCTTTAATGTCCGCCTCAATGCCTCCCATGGCATAGTGGGCTACGGGACGGATGGGGATCGGCTCCAGGATTGGATCCAGGCCGATAAACTTAATGCAGACTTCCCTGATTAGAGGGAGGGCCTTATTGATCTTGTCAGCGCCCAGGTGTGTCAGGTCAAGTTGGATGTATTCAAGCCCCGGAGGCCCTGCAAAGCCTCTCCCCTCTTTGATCTCCGTCATCTCGGAACGTGACACGATATCCCGTGGCGCCAGTTCAATCAATTTAGGGGCATATTTCTCCATGAGACGATCACCCTTGTTATTTCTCAGGTAGCCTCCTTCTGCCCGGCACGCTTCCGTCATGAGAATACCATTGGGAACAAGGCCCGTGGGGTGAAACTGGAGAAATTCTATATCCTCAAGGTTTATCCCCGCCCGGTAAGCGACGGCATGTCCATCACCACTCACTGTTTGAGAATAGGTGGTGAACCCATAGAGGGTGCCCAGGCCGCCTGAGGCAATGAGCATGGCCTTCCCTCTGATAACCTTATATTTCCCCGTGGCCATATCGATCCCTGTGATGCCGGCAAAAGCGCCATCTTTGTAAAGAATCGAAGTAGCGAAGAACTCATCATAACGGGAGAAATTCCGGTATCTCATCAGTGTATCGTGCAGAGTCTGCACTTCGAAGAAACCGGTCTTATCCTGCGCCATGCAGCATCTCGGAAAGCTGTGACCCCCGAAGGGACGCTGCATGATCCGCCCGTTGGGAAACCTTGACCATGGTATCCCCCAATGGTCCAATTGCAGAATCTCTTTGGGTGCAAGCTCCACAAATTTGTAGACGACATCCTGGTCCGCCAGGAAGTCTGATCCCTTGACTGTATCCCATGCATGAAGGTCAAGGGAATCGCCCTCTTCCTCCCGCATGACGGCAGCAGATCCACCTTCAGCGCACACGGAATGAGGGCGCTGTATCTGCACCTTTGATATGAGGGCCATGTTAATCGTGTCTTTTGATTGCCTGGCGACCTCCACTGCTGCCCTAAGCCCGGCCAATCCCGTACCAAAAATCAAGACATCGTGTGTAACTGTTTCCACTCCATTTGTCTTCATATTTCCTACCATCCAATTGTCTAAGTTGTGAAAATAAATTGAGGGTGTCTCTCTATATCACCCCTTCTTATATTTCTTGACATTCTCGATATACAGGTCATTCCCCTTCGTATCATTAATGACAATAACAGGGAAATCCACTACCTCAAGTTTACGGATGGCTTCAGGCCCCAGATCATCAAAAGCAATGACTTCCGCCTTCTTGACTGCCTGGGCCATAAGGGCTCCTGCCCCTCCTGTTGCCCCCAAATAGACACAACCATATTTTTTCATTGCCTCTTTGACTTCAGCGGACCGTGGACCCTTTCCGATCATGCCCCTTAATCCCTTCTCGATGAGCCTGGGGGCATAGGCGTCCATGCGGTAGCTCGTCGTCGGTCCCGCTGCTCCTATGGGACGCCCGGGGGGTGACGGCGTTGGTCCCACGTAAAATATAACTGATCCATTAACATCAAATGGGAGAGGCTTATTACCGTCCAGCAGGTCAACGAGCCTCTTGTGGGCTGCGTCCCTACCTGTATAGATCGTTCCTGTAATAAGAACCTTGTCTCCTGCTTCAAGGGCTTCTACGTCTTCTCTTTTAAGAGGCGGCTTAAGTATCTTCAATGTTCTCTCCCTCCTTTAAAAGTCGATTTCTGCATGCCGACTTGAATGGCAGTTAATGTTCACCGCGAGGGGAAGGCTCGCAATGTGACAGGGTTCCATGATTACGTGGACATCGAGGGCCGTTATTCTTCCTCCCAAGCCGCCTGGACCAATTCCCAAATCATTGATCTTTCTGAGCATGCTTTCTTCCATTTCTGCCAGCTCGGCGTCCGGATTCCGTTTCCCTATTGGCTCAAGAAGAGCCTTCTTGGCGATAAGGGCTGCCCGTTCAAAGGTCCCCCCGATGCCGACACCAACAATGATTGGCGGGCAAGGATTGGCCTGGGCCTCCCATACCCGCTGTACGACAAAATCTTCAACACCCTTCCTTCCATCGGAGGGCCTTAGCATAGTTACCCTGCTCATATTTTCACTACCACCCCCCTTGGCACAGAAAACAATTTTCAACTTATCTCCTTTGACGATATCACAATGAATTATCGCGGGAGTGTTGTCGCCCGTATTCTTGCGCGTAAATGGGTTACAGGCCGATTTTCGGAGATACGCATCTCCATAAGCCTCTCTTGTGGCCTCGTTCAAGGCATCGGAGAGAAGCCCTCCTTTGATCTTCACTTCCTCACCAATCTCAACAAAGAAAACTGCCAGTCCCGTGTCCTGGCAGAGGGGGATTCTCTTATCCTGGGCGATTTCAGCGTTTTCGAGAAGCTGGTTCAGAATCTCTTTCCCTAAAGGGGATTCTTCTTCTGCCAGGGCGCGCTTGAAACTGGCCATGAGGTCATCTCCGGCTACGAAGGCCGCTTCCATAATGGCCGCTTTCACCTTCTTCTTAACTGTGTTAAAAGGAATGGAACGCATTTGTACTTCCTCCCATTTTATCCGATATCAACAAGAACCTGTCCAACCGCTACGGAGTCGCCAGATTTTACGTGAATAGTCTTCACCTCCCCGTCAACAGGAGCGGTAAGAGGATTCTGCATTTTCATGGCCTCCAGGATCACGACCTGCTGTCCTGCCTTCACCTTGTCACCTACCTTGCAGGTAACGTCAACGATGAGACCGGGCATGGGCGCTGTTACTGAGCCGGCGCCTGCTTTTGCTGCTGGCGCTGCGGCCGGCGCTGGAGCCGCTGCAGGGCGCGGCGCCGCCGGTGCTGCTGCTCTCGAGGGTGCCGCAGGTTTCGGAGCGGCCGGTGCTGCTGCCGGTTTCGGAGCGGCGGCAACCTGAGTTACCACAGGAGCTGCTATCATTGCCCCTCCTTCTGACTCAACTTCAACGGCATAGTATGAATCATCCACAAAGACGTTGAATTTCCGGATACCGGGACCTTTTTCTGGTGCTACCTTTTCGGGTTTCTCCACAAGCTTCCCCGCCAGGGCTTTCTTAATCAGTTCGTCTTCTTTCTTTACTTCTTCAATAGTCTTTGGCTTGGCCTCTTTGGGAACGGGCTCGAGACCATACTTCCATTTGAGGAATCTCAATCCCGTCTGCGGATAGAGGGCGTAAATAAGGACATCGCCTTTGTTTTTCGCGATATCTTTTGTCGCTTCTTTCGCTTTTTCCATTTCCGGCTCTAACGCGTCTGCGGCACGGTTCGTCATGGGGGTCTCGCCACGCTTATAACCTTTCAGACACAGCTTCTGAACAGTTGGATCGATGGGTGCGGGCGGTGCACCATAGAGACCGAAACAGTAGTCCTTAACTTCCGAGGTAATCATCTTGTAACGCCCCATCAGCACGTTCATAACGGCCTGGATACCGACAATCTGGCTGGTTGGAGTGACCAGAGGAGGATAACCGAGCTCTTTCCGGGTCAGGGGAAGTTCGTCATACACCTCATTGATTCGATGCAGAGCATTTTGTTCCCTCAGATTAGCCACGAGGTTGGTCTGCATGCCGCCGGGTACCTGATGGAGCAACACACCGGCATCAATGACTGCCATTCTTGTGGTGTCGAGGAACTGACGGTACTTGGGAGCAATCGTTTCAATATAATTGCCGATCTCGACAATCTTTCTCAGATCTAGACCGATTTCCCGCTCTGTGCCTTCGAGGGCAACGAGGAGCGGTTCAATAGCGGGCTGGGAGGAACGCAGAGCAAAGGGAGATAGCGCCGTATCGACAATATCTACACCGGCTTCCGCAGCCTTCAGGAGTGCCATTGAACCCTGGCCGCTGGTGTAGTGGGTATGGAGCTCTATGGGAATCTTGATCGCTGCCTTCAGGGCTTTTACCAGTTCATAGGCATCATACGGGGATATCAACCCTGCCATATCCTTGATACAGAAGGAGTCCGCGCCCATCTCTTCGATAATCTTCGCCTTCTTTACATAGTACTCGAGGTCGTACACTTCACCGCCCATGCGCCTCTGGGTCAGGGAGTAGCAGACGCTGCCCTGGATGTGCTTCCCCGCTTCCTTGATGGCCCGGAAGGGTGCCTCGAAGTTTCTCGTATCGTTAACCGCATCGAAAACCCGGAAGATGTCCAGACCGCATTCGCCTGTATACAGGCAGAACTCTCTCACCACGTCATCAGCATAGTTTCTGTAGCCAACGACGTTCTGACCGCGAAGGAGCATCATCAATTTGGTGTTGGGCATCAACTTTCTCAGTTGTATCAATCTCGACCAGGGGTCTTCATTCAAAAATCTGGTCGGTACGTCAAAAGTGGCACCGCCCCAGACTTCCATGCTGAACCAACCAATTTTATCCATCGCTTCTGCAACGGGGATCATGTCCTCCGTTCTCATTCTGGTCGCCAGCGAAGACTGGTGACCATCACGAAAAGTTGTATCCGTGATTTTAAGAGGATTTGCTGCTGTTTTCTTTTTCTTCTCTGCCATAAGTAAACTCCCTTTCAATATATTATTCTTTGTTATTGTTTATGTTATTAAAATAAAAAACTCCCCTAATCCCTAAACTAACAACTCAGCCGTAGTTATCATCTGCTGATGAAGCCTTTAATACGTCCGCATCTGCCACATGCGGCGCGTGAACATGACATCCTGCCGCCCGGCAATTGCCCAGATATTGATGGAGGCATAAGGTGCTGCGGAAGGTGCGGCTTCTGCTGCTGACACTGTCAGTGCTGCGGCTTCTTCTTCCAGATACGCGCCTATAGCTGCTGATATGGCTACCATCACTTTCGGATCTATTGTTTGCATACTTATTTTCCTTTTCTTAAGTAATTACACTCCTACATTGGGATGTTGCCGTGTTTCTTCGGTGGCCTTGTTTCCCGCTTGGATCTCAGCATATCGAGGGCCCGAATGATATAACGCCGGGTCTCATGTGGCCGAATCACCGCATCCACATAGCCTCTGCCCGCTGCCGCATAAGGATTACAGAAGGCATCCTCATACTCCTTGATTTTCGCTGCCCGCATGGCTGCCGGATCCGCGGCTGCCTTAATCTCATTCCGGAAGATGATATTGCATGCTCCTTCAGCTCCCATGACCGCCATCTCTGCCGTCGGCCATGCAATGACCATGTCCGCACCGAGGTCGCGGCTGCACATAGCCAGATACGATCCGCCATAGTCTTTCCTTGTTGCCAGCGTAATCTTCGGAACAGTCGCTTCTGAATAGCACCACAGCAGTTTAGCACCGTGTCGGATAATGCCTCTCCATTCCTGGTCTGTTCCCGGCAGATACCCCGGTACGTCCGCTATGGTGATCATGGGGATATTGAAGGCATCGCAGAAACGAATGAATTTTGTTGCTTTATCCGAAGCATCTACGTCAAGACAGCCCGCAAGCCAGGCCGGCTGGTTGGCGATGAAACCTACAGTATGGCCCGCCATACGCCCGAACGCCACGACCATGTTCCGGGCGAAATACATATGAGGTTCCATGAAATCGCCATTATCACAGAGTGAGCCGATCAGGGTTTTCATGTCATAATTCTGTCTTGGAGAATCCGGTACGAGCGTGTCCAAGCTGTAATCAAGCCGGTTCGGATCGTCACCGGTATCTACATACGGAGGATCTTCCATGTTGTTGGAAGGCAGGAAACTAAGAAGTCTTTTGATCTGATTGATATTGTCTTCATCGCTCTCACAGGCGAAGTGGGCGACACCGCTCTTGGTGTTATGGGTCATCGCTCCACCCAGACCTTCAAAATCGATGATCTCTCCTGTAACGGACTTGATAACCTCGGGACCGGTAATAAACATGTAACTTGAGTTTTTGGTCATAAATATCCAGTCTGTCATGGCCGGCGAATATACGGCTCCTCCCGCTGTGGGTCCCATGATGGCTGAAATCTGAGGAATCGTTCCTGATGCGCAAGAGTTGCGGTAGAAAATCTGGCCGTAACCGGCAAGTGAATCTACTGCCTCCTGGATTCTGGCACCGCCCGAGTCATTAAAGCCTACGCAGGGGGCTCCTGTCTTTACTGCCAGATCCATGACCTTGCAGATCTTCTTGGAATGCATCTCTCCCAGTGAGCCGGCACGGGCTGTGAAATCCTGGGAGAAGGCGAATACCGTTCGGCCGTTGACCTTGCCGTACCCTGTTATGACGGCTTCTGCCGGTACCTCGACCTTGTCCATGCCAAAGTCTGTACATCGGTGGCGCATAAACAAGTCCGTCTCCACAAATGTACCAGGATCAAACAGGAGATTTATCCTTTCTCTCGCTGTGAGCTTTCCGCCTTCATGCTGCTTTGCAATTGCCTTCGGCCCGCCCTGGGCCATGGCAATAGCTTCACGTCTTTCTAATTCCTGAATTTTTGGAGGTTTTTCACTCATTTATATCTCTCCCCTTCTCTTTAATATAGTTGTTATACTTTTTGACACAGTTCCACGAGAACGCCGTATGTGTCCTTCGGATGGACAAAGGCTATCTTCTTTCCGCCGGCCCCCATGCGGGGGACCTTGTCAATAAGACGGATACCTTTGGCTTCCAGTTCTTTCAACGCTTCTTCAATATTATCAACTAAAAATGCAACGTGCTGGACACCCTCTCCCTTCTTTTCGATAAAGCCTGCGATGGGTCCATCCGGCGCAGTGGACTGCAGAAGCTCTACTTCAGTATCACCCACGGGCATAAAGGCCGTTGTCACCTTCTGTTCGGCGACAGTTTCCTGCCCTTCCAATTTCAGTCCCAATGTACCGGCAAAAAACTTTAGAGATGATTCAATGCTGTTTACTGCAACACCGATATGGTCTACCTTAATTATTTTCATATAATGACCTCCCTTGTCGGTTTTATTTTTCTGTTTTGTTTGAAGGTCGCAACGTTAACGTTTTCCACCTCAGTATAAACTGCCTGGCGTATTAAACGTCCTATTTTTTCTTGCCTTTTTTCTTGGCAAGAATTTCCTGAACTCTTTTTCCTATTTCAGCCGGGTTCTTCTCAACGATGACACCTGCAGCTTCCAGGGCCTTGAATTTTTCGTCTGCGGTGCCCTTTCCACCCGAAATGATCGCACCGGCATGCCCCATTCTTCTCCCCGGAGGGGCGGTTCTGCCTGCGATGAAAGAGACAACAGGTTTGGTGAGATAGGATTTAATGAATTCGGCGGCTTCCTCTTCTGCAGTCCCGCCGATCTCTCCGATCATAACGAGCGCTACTGTATCGGGATCTTTTTCATACAGTGCCAGCAGATCAACAAAGCCTGAACCGGGTATAGGATCACCACCGATACCGATGGACGTGGTCTGTCCTATTCCCAGATTGGTAAGCTGCCAGATCGCTTCATAGGTTAGTGTTCCGCTTCTTGAGATTACGCCTACATTACCCTTTTTGTGGATAAAGCTGGGCATAAAGCCGATCTTCCCTACACCGGGAGTGGTAATTCCCGGGCAGTTGCATCCAATCATCCGGGCTTTAGATGTTTTGAGTACCTGTTTGACCTTGATCATGTCCGTCACAGGGATGCCTTCAGTCATGCATACGACGAGCCCGATCCCTGCTTCGATCGATTCAATAATCGCGTCCGCAGAGAAAGCCGCAGGAGTATACAAGGCGGCAACATTGGCGCCCTGTTTTTCTACGGCATCGGCGACCCTGTTATATACGGGGATTCCATCGACGTCCATGCCTCCCTTGCCCGGGGTAACCCCGGCTACCACCTTGGTTCCAAATTTAACCGATTCGCGGGTGTGAAAGGTTCCTTCCGAACCGGTAATACCCTGAACCACTACACGAGAATTTTTATCTAAAAGTATTGCCATGTTCAACTCACCCTTTCTTTAAAATTAGTCTGTTGTTATTTAAGCAATGCAACAACCTTTTCGGCGGCTTCATAGAGACCGTCGGCCACGGTGAATTTCAAACCCGATTCTTTAAGGAGTTTCTTGCCTTCGTCCACGTTCGTTCCTTGGAGTCTGATTACCATGGGCAGTTTCATATCGATATTCTTGGCAGCCTGGATGATCCCATTGGCTACGCGGTCGCATCGGAGAATGCCGCCAAAAATGTTCACAAGAATTGCCTTTACATTGGGGTCGGCAGTGAGAATACGAAAGGCCTTTTCGATCTGGTCAGGACTGGCGCCGCCGCCAACATCAAGAAAGTTGGCCGGTTCGCCACCCGCCATCTTGATGAGATCCATGGTCGTCATGGCAAGGCCCGCGCCGTTAACCATACATGCTATATTACCGTCCAACTTGATATAATTAACCCCTGCATTCTTGGCAATAACTTCGAGGGGGTCTTCCTCGTTTTCATCTCTGAGTTGCTTGATGTCCGGATTGCGGAAAAGTCCGTCATCATCAAAATTTATCTTGGCATCCACGGCGATGAGGTTGCCCTCCACTGTGAGCACGAGGGGATTGATCTCCACTAAAGAAGCGTCCTTGGCCATAAATAGTTCATATAACCCCTTGGTGATGTTTGCGAATTGGGCACTAAGAGACTTGTCAGCCCCCAATCCCAAGCCATATGCAAGTTTCCTGGCCTCAAACGGGCTGAATCCAACTGCGGGGGGAACGGCACACTTGATGATTTTTTCCGGAGTCGCCTTGGCTACCTCTTCGATCTCCATACCGCCGGCTTCCGAGGCCATGAAAACGACACATTCCTTGTCACGTGCGCGATCCACCACCATGCCGAGATAAAGCTCTTTCTTGATATTTGATGTTTCTTCAACCAGTACCTTCTGCACCTTTATTCCTTCCGGACCGGTCTGGTGGGTAATGAGCTGCATGCCAAGGATCTTTTTCGCTGCCTCATACGCTTCATCAGGTGTCTTGGCGACTTTCACACCACCGCCTTTACCTCTTCCTCCGGCATGGATCTGTGCCTTTACAATAGATGTCTTGTTGAGGGATTTAGCGATATCTCGAGCCTTTTCAGGTGTGTCAGCGACTTCACCGTTGGGTACGGGGACTTTGTATGCGCGCAAGAGACTCTTAGCCTGATATTCGTGAATTTTCATTATGAACCTCCAATCATTATTAATTAGATAAATTAACTTGCTGTCAGTTCCGAAAAATATTTAGTGAGTGGCCGGACAGGAGAAATAAAAGGCCTGCATGGACAACTTAAACGCTGATGCGGGAGCTAATTTCTCTGGGAAGATCTTTGACCACTGCGAAAAAATCTACTGCCTTTCTTTTAATGAAGAGTTTGATGAAAGTGTTGCGGACTACTTTGATATTGGTCGGTGGGGTTCATACCACCCAAATTCGTTTCTGTCAACTTTTTTCTGTGACTATTCTGCAATTTTTTCCATGAATGTCATATCAGGCTGTTTATGAAGACTTGGAAACTGTACAGACAATTGGCATGGCGCGGAAGATTATGGAAGTATTTTAATGATTTAAGGCCATTCATGTGAATGGCTATGCGCTTGAGGTCATTCATGTCGGAGCTCAGTGGGTGTATAGTCGGGTTGACATAAACGGCTGAGACCTTTGGGCAATGAAAAAGCAGACGTTGTTCAAAGGTCTCAGCGTTAGTAAATTGAGCTTAACTTCTCTTTTCAATTACGGACGGTACTCATAGACGTCGTACTCTGTTTTCTGTCCCAGCAGGGCGTCAATTTGATCCTGAATCTTCGCCCTCTCCTTACTGGACTGCCAGGCTTTCCAAGCGGAAAGACTATCCCATGTGCTAATAACGAGATACTCGTTCTGTCTATCCACATTCTTTAAAGATTCTCCCGACACATAACCTGGCTGTTTCATGCTGAGTGATCTGAGCTGCATCACCAGTTCTTTCAATTGCGATGCCTTGTCCGCGGCTACCTTCCTCTTAATGAGAATTTTGACTGCCATTTTCGACCTCCTACATTACTTTGTGGGTTGTCTTTCCGGGCTTAGATCTGAATTCCACCAACCGCGTTTACCTAAGATAATGATATTCGCGTTAAGGAATACTGTCAAGTCTTTTTGTGGCGTCATTTCATCTGAAAATAGCGTAACACGTTGATGCAACTCAACGGAAGTGAACGATAATTGAATCTCAGCACTCATTCTTGAGCTGAGAGCGTTCATAGAAAAATTTGCTGCGCAAACTTAGGTGAGGAGCATTCAGATATTATGACGAAGAGATGCAACAATCTTTTCGATTCCAAGATTTATCTGAGATAACTAAATACATGATACATGGCCATTTCGCAGAAGAAAATATTCTGCAAACGTGCTTCCTTCGCGCAATAAATATCTCGTTTTATCTGTCTTAACTTGACATCTTCTTTCTATCATCCAGGCTGAATGGTCCGGAACCAAAATATGCGATTAAGAGAGATGCACCAAGCATCGAGACATTTTTCATGAACATGATGTATTGCGTCCGCGCCGCCATTGGTTCCGTAAACGCCCAAAAGTTGTGCATCATAAAGGTAACAGGCACTAAGAAAATTACGAGCAGCCAGGCACCGTACCGAGCCTTGTATCCCGCGAGTATGCTTAGGCCGCCCAGTAACGCGAGTATCCCCGACAGGGGAACGGCGATTGAGGCCAGAGGAACTCCTTTGTTCGCGGCATATGCAATAGTCCCTGCGGTGAAATGCCCCGGGGCGGCAGATATAAATATAGCCGCATACAATATTCTTCCCAACAGAACCAAGTATTTCATTGTTTATTCCTCCCTTTAATTAGTCTTTGCCAATCTGAATTACTTAATTGGATATCCAGCATTCTTCCAGGCCACCACGCCGCCGCGAAGGACCTTCACATTTCTATATCCTTTTTTCAGAAAATGCTCTGCCCGACCGGCAGACGTTTTTTCCCTGGGTCAGGCTCAATAGAAGATAATTTCCTGGTCTTTTGAATATTGCGCAAGCCGGGAATACAATTCGCTAAGCGATATGGATCCTTCAAGATTAATCCTTTTATATTCCTCGTCGTCACTATAGGCGCAGACCAGAATAGCCGCTCCCGATTTCACTTTCGCATGAACTTCTTTCGGCGGTACTCGTATCGGCACCGTCACGATGTTCCTCCTATTTTTAATTCTGTTACTTGTAGACCGTCCCTAAAACATTGACAACATCCAGATAGAATAAGAGTCCTTCAATTTCGTTTTTTATGATTGATCAACGTCAGATCCAGAGAAATTACCTCACTCCAGAACCACCAATACCTGACCCGTCTTCACCTTGTCTTCTTCTTTTACCCTGACCTCTTTGATTGTTTCGTTTGTGGATGCGCATATGGGATTATTCATTTTCATCGCCTCAAGAACGATGATCTCGTCATCAAACTTAACTTCATCTTTAACGCTTACCAAGGCTTCAGATATGGTTCACGGCATTGGAGCCGATACTTCCAGGCTCATTATACTCTCCTCCCGCAAACATTAGTCAGTGATCTCATATATTTCATCTTTTATCAGAATTTGAAGTTGCCGAAATTGGACTCCGGAATCGGCTTGAGCAATGAAACCTCGAAGGCCAGGGCCAGCGCATCGCGGCAGTCTTTCAGCGGCAGCGTCCCGTCATTGAAGAGCCGTGCCTCCATATAGAAGGGATGGGCCTCCCGATTATACTTGTCGATCATCATCTGCTGAAATTTCCCGGCTGCCTCTTCATCCATCTCTTCACCCCGTTTT